>Ga0105340_1000022_pt1 | contig 75278 bp, 92 predicted proteins | sample EasRivMeERMLT700_FD_89676 | JGI IMG/M metagenome (GOLD analysis project Ga0105340, IMG submission 89676) | Soil microbial communities from meander-bound floodplain in the East River, Colorado, USA - East River MetaG ERMLT700 | ecosystem: Environmental > Terrestrial > Soil > Floodplain | place...
ATTCCGTTCGTACGGCTCAGTGATCAGCCGAGCCGCTTTCCGTCGAACGGACAATTCTAACTCTAGCCGCCGTTGATTTGCAATAGGGTTACGCTCATTTACGCTCAAGCACACGGCTCACCGAAACTTCAGACTACGCCTCAGTTCCTCGTTTGCCTGGAGCCGCGCACTTAACTCCTCCCTCACTTCGACCAGCCGGTCCCCGGCGTCCTGGAAGCGCATGTGCAGCTTGCGCTGGTCGCGGGTGTTCATCGGGCAGATGTGGGCGGCCTCGTCGAGGCAGGCGATAGCCTCCCGAACCCGGTTAAGTATCTCTGTTTCGTTCATATGTCAACCTGTCGTTGTCACGGCGACACGGGCCAGCCGGGAGTCCACGGCCTCCCGGAGTGTTGGATAAGTTTTCTCCCCTGCGAGCATCTCTTCGCCAGGCGGGAGGTAGACGATCATGGCCTGATCGCCCTGCATGTGCCAGCTTTTCTTCGTCCAGGCCAGCTTGCGGAAGCCGGCCTCCAGGTAGTCGATCCGTTCAGTGTCGGTCACCTTTCCAGACTACGCCTCACTTCGGTCGCGAGCCGCTCAAGGAGGAGCGGCTGGATCAGGTCCGGGGTCAACCTCCAGACGCGCCAATAGCGGAACGCCGCCTCGTTATATTTCTCGCAATCGGCGATGAAGCCTGTCTGGCGCATGTGGCGGCCGCGGTGCTCGCCCTCCTGGACGCCGCCTTCAATCTCGACGGCCATCATGGCGTGCGGCCAAGCGAAGTCGAAGAGCCACTTACGTTTCGGGTGGAACTTATACTCGCGCTCGAACGCCGGCCCTCCGATCGATCGCCAGGAGATGACGAAACGCTCCTCAGGCTCGGACTTAGCTTTGGGAATCTTTGCCACTTACTCCTCCTGTATTTTCATTTGCCGCTCGTCTTCTTCGGGCGGTTCCTCTTCGAATAACTTGGCCTGCACGGCGTAAGTGATCCGCATCTTACATTCGGTGCCCTGGTTGGCCCGCCAGAACGCGCCGATCACGGCCTCGGCGTTCTCGACGGCGATCTTGACCTTAAAGGTCAGGCGGGTCTCGTTGCTATCTTCGCCGCCCTTGCGGATGGCCTTGAAGTTCTCGGCCCCGGTGATGCCGATCGCAAGCGCGAGGTCTTTACCGGCCTTCGGTGTCAGGACCATTTCACCGGCCCCCACCGAGCTTTCTAGCTCGATAGAATCCCAGTTCTCGCGGAGAGCCCCGTCGTCATAGAGGAGGCTCTCCCAGCCCATGATCTTGGCCAGTCTGGCAGAGATGTCTCCGCTGGCCGCCATCGTCAACATAAATGCGTTCTTCTTACCCCGCAGAGTAAGTGTTTCGGGTGTTACTCCCGATATGTTCAAGGTCGGCATTGGTCCCTTCCTGTTGTTGCACGGGCGGGCGCGGGCGCGGCCCGTACTTGTAAAACCACTTAGACCGGTTGCGGGCGTTCTTACGGTCGCGCTGTTCTTGCGTCAGCACTCGTTTTTTTTTATCGGGAGCCCGCACCCGCTTCACGTACGGCACCGGCTCGGCTTCGATGTCACGGGCCCAGCGGATGTCCCGATCCGGCCCCTTGATGGGGATCTCCTGGCCTTCTTCGAGGGCGATCATGACCTCGTCCGGGATGTCTTCCTGCTTCATGTTTCCGTACCCGGCCCGGATCAGCGCGTCTAACTCGGCGAACCGTTTCTTATCGGTAAGTGCCATCGGTTGAACCCCCGTTGGTTTCTCGACACCGGCCTGTTTGATTCCGAAGAACCGGCAGACGTGATACAGGGCACCCGGCATGGGCATGTCACGCCTCCACCGCTTGTAACTCGGTGCCGGATTCGACCCGGGCCATGATGATCTGCAGGCCCAGATCCTTGGCCGCATCGACGAGCAGCTTCATACTGTCGACGTCGAGGACTTCGCTCTCGTCCAGGACCATCAGGGGTAAGTCGCCGAGGGCCTGCGCCGCGATCGTGATGGCGATCTTACACTGCATCGACTTATTCACATGCGGCCATGCCACGTTGTCCACATAGACTTCCGGTATGTTTTTCTCGACCCGCACCTCAAGCCCCGGGATCGGGAGCGTGGCGAGCTTCTCGGACTTGAGCCGGTCGAGGCCCTTGACCGCGGCGTCCAGTTGGTTCCAGCGGGCCTGTAACTGCCGGGCCGAGTCCCGCATCTTGTCCAGTTGGGCGCGCTGGCCCTCGACGCGATTTTGGGCGGCGAGGGAAGCCTCGGCTTGGCCGAGCGAGTTAGTAAGTTCCTCCAGTTGCGTGGCGACCGCCTCGCGGAGCGCGTTCTTCTCGGTCTGCGCCGCGATGAGGGACCGACCATACGCTTCGTTGTACTCCGCGCCGACTACGGCCACGGCTGCATCGAACTCGTGCTTCAGCTTGAGGAGCTTCTTGTCCCGGGCCTCGCGGAGGCCGTCGACCACTTCCTGGTGTTGCTGATCGACGGCGGCGATGTCCCGCTCCAGTTCGGCCTTGCCCTCGCCCACCTGGGCCCGGAGCATGTCGACGGCTTCCTTCCAGGTGGACTGGGTGCCTTCCGGCAGGTTCTTCTCGGTCTCGATGATGAACCCTACCGCGATCGACTGCTCGCGCGCCACCTCGGTGCGGCTGGCGTACCGGCCTTCCCGGATCTCGATGAAGCGCTTCAGGTCGATCTGCTCCTGCGGGTTCAGGATGTGCTCGTTGCTGGCCTCGTTCACTTCCTGGCCGCCGAACTTGACGGGCATCACCTTCGAGAGCTCGTCGGCCCGCTCCTTGCCGGTCATCGTAATAAAGGCGGCCGGATTGAACCTCAGGCCGCTCGCCAGCTTCTTGACGTACGTGGCCTCGGCATTCACTTTGCCCTTGTCGGCAGTTCTGACTTCGAGCGTGGACCGCTCCGGCTTGATGGTCTTGCGGATGGTGACGCCGTCATCGAGGGCCAGGAGGATCGATCCCTCCTTGGCCCCCTTCCTGATCAGTTGCGGATCATGTCCCCCCTCGAAGACGCTGATCAGCGCGTCGACCACGGAAGTTTTCCCGGCGCCGTTCCTCCCCCGCAGGATGGTAACAGCGCCGGTCTCAAAGGCGAGCGAATCGATACCTTTGATGTCCTTGATCTTGACAGACTTCAGGCGGCGGGTCATTTCTTGTTCCCCTTGCCCTTGGTCGCGCGGGCCATTTTGAGCACCACCTCATAGAGATCGGGCCTCATCTGGTCATAACGCTCCGCGCCCCCGGCTTTCACCAGCTTGGCGATCTGCTCGTCGTCGAGGTTATTGGCGTGGATCACCTGTGCGAACTCCTGCGCCTGATCGATGGTGATGTAGCGTTTATCCGGAGCGGGGGCGTCCACTGTGGAGATCGTTCCAACCGATCCCTGCGAGGTCGAAGTTGGAACCTTCGCCTCGCCAGATGGCATTTCACCCCCGCTGTTACCCATACGGGCAGTTGCTTCTGCTTGGGATACTGTTTGGCTGCCGGTGAGCGCGGCGAGTTTGGCGTTGCGCACCTTGTCGGCATCCTCGGCGCTGCCGACCGGGTTCCGCTCGCGGATGCACTCTTCCCAGGTGGCCTCCTCATTACTGATCCTCGTCCAGACGCCGCGAAGCTCCGACAACTCATCGGACGTGAGCCGTTCCAGGGTATGACCCAGGTATTGCTCAAGGTCAACCGCCATGACCCGCAACTCGGCGAAGGCGTCGATCAGTTTGTTCTTCGCGCCTTGGGGATCCTTGGCATCCGCATCGTGGGTGGTCTTCACCGCCTGGAGCAGGGCCGCACGGATAATGTGGCGCGGCAGGAACTCCTCGGCGGCGGCGCGCTTGGCGAGGGCCGTCTGCCGGAGCTCCTCCTTGCGGAGCTCGTCGAGGTTCATGCGAACGATGTACACTTCCTCGCCCTCGGTGGTGATCCTGGTCCCCAGAATCTCCCGGCCTGGCGGGGGATCGACCGTGCCGGTCTGGCGGTTCTGATAGCCACGCTTCTCGATGCGCTTCTCGATCGTGAAGGTTCGCACCACATGAAAGTTCGTCTCGTAGTCGGAGATGGTGACCGCGCCGATCCGCAGATCCGGCGTCTCGGTGATTACGGCCGGCTCACTGGAGTTGTTGCCGAACAACCGGAGAGCGGTCCTCAATAAGTGGATAGTCGGCCCCTTGGCCACCTTCTCGACCCAGCGGCCTTGGGCGTTCTTCTCTTTGCCCACAGGCCGGGCATACTCGCAGAGCGCCGCGAACTCCGGGTCTTTCACCAAGGTCATGAGCTTGGCGCGGAAATTGTCTTCGCTGCGGGGCCGCTGGATCGCCATCACGTAGCGGGCCTGCACCGCGGCCTGCGCATGGGCGACCTGGGTTGCGGTGGCGACGTCGACCGCAGCGCGATGGGTGATTTCCCCCATCTGGTTGGTCTGCACCTCCCCGGGTGCCCGCACCAGAGCTTGTTCTTGATCAGCCATTACTTCACCTCTTTCCTGGTTGTCGGCGCAGGTTGGCTATGGTCTGTTCAAGAGCTTTGACAATCTCCGGGTTGGTCACCTTGGTGACGCCGTGGAACGTCCTCGACACCGTACCCGGGGACATGCCGAGCTGCTCTGCTACGCGGCTCAGAATTCCTGGGAAGGCTTTGAGAATGTCGGCACGCTCACGCTCGTTGCCGAAGCCATTGTTGTCCATGCTTTGTGCGCACAACAACTATAAGCTTTGCGCAAAGATGGTGCAATAAGGAAGTACTCAGATCTTCGAGGTGCCGCCGATCCGCACCGTGCCGCCGATCCGCGCGCCGCTCGATCCGCTGGGAGCCACGCCTCCGGTCCCCACCGTGATCGCCCCGGCACCCACGTCCGGGCAGAAGATCGTATTGTCCCCGGCCCCCACCACGATCCCCGTGCAGCCGGTCACCGGGCTCCCGCCCAGGCTCACCGTGTAGGTGCCCGGGTCGAGGCCGGCCGCGATCACATCGGTAGTGGCGTCCGTCGTGAAAGAAGGAACCGAGGCAAAGGTGCCGCCGCCGCGCGCGTGCAGGTACGTGAGATCGGTGTACTGTGCCCCGGACCAATCCGCCGAAGGATTCAGTGGCGCTGCGCTAATAGTGGTCACCGTCCCGGTAGACACCTTATGCGCGGTGAACATCTCCAGTGCCGTGACACTGTCACAACTACTCGTCCCCCCACACCCCGTCACTCGCCAGCTATGGTCAATCCCGCCCGTGTACGTCCCGTCTGGATTGTCTACCTGCACGAACAGATTAGACCCGGTGGGGGCGAGATACTTAGTGACCAACGAGTACACCGTCCCACTCGTCGCCGAGTTCACCTGTCTGGACGTGTTGATACCGGCGCACGTACTATCACCAGGACACGTCGTCGTCCCCTCCACCCCACCCTCGCCGTTCTGCACGTAATGCGTATAGTACTTGATCGTCCCCGCCGCCGACCGCACCACGTCATCCCATAGAATCACGTACTCCTGTTTACCGGCCCGCTTGTAATGGAGGAAAGCGCGGTGTTGTCTCGTCACCCCGCTACGCCACGTAGTCGCGAGGTTGGACAGGGCATACGCAAACGCCGAATCACCCCTGCCGTCATTATTTGCCCCGCCTGCCCACCGCAGTACCGGCGCATGGTAGTGCTGCATGACGATGTTGCCGTTCGTCGTGGATTGCTGGCCGTCATTCTCAACCAGCCCGCCCAGTTGAGACACGTTCGATCTGGGGTAATTCGTGGCCGGGACCACCGCCCCGAGGTTGCCTAGTGATTGGGCAGCTTGGAAACTATCGGCGCACACAAGTCCATTGCCCTTGACAATGCAATAATCCCCGGCCCGCCTCGTGTCGTGATCGCAAACGTAACTGGCCGACGAGTAGCTGGCTAAGGTGGCGGATGCGTCGGCCCAACTGGATCGGCTAAGGACATACGCCATCCCGGACGATCCAGTTGGTGGGCAATCTACCGCGCCGGCCTCATTGCACCAAGCGAGGTCAGAGGGAACCAATCTGAACAACCTCTGGGTGGGGTCGCTAAGGTAGTTGGTAGGAGTGACATTCGGGGGAAGCCGTCTGAATATATTGTTGGACTGGTACCCATTCACCGCCGCGATACTCGACGCCGTGAAATTGGCGACCGTGTTGTACCAGTACATGAACTTGGACGTCTCAGTGGACGCCGGGAATATCCTACTGCTGGCGGGAAAGCTGGTCATTCTTCCCCCGGCGGTATTCCAGCACTCAGTCCCATCGGCGTCTGCCCCAAATGCCCAGACGCACCAGTTTCTATTCTCGAGCAAAGCATTCGGGTGCCACAAGAATCGCCATGCATCGGTGAAGCTCTTGATGTAACCGGCGTCGGTCACGTCAGGCCCGTTGACAAACGCATTTCTCCACCATGTCGGGATGTCCAGGGACATGTAGCTTACCCTGGCAAAGGTGTAGTTGGGACCGCCATTCACGAACCCGGTATACTGCCCCCGCTCGGTGGGATGCGTGTAGTCCATGTAGAAGACGCTGGCGTCGGAGAGGAGAGCGGCGGCCCGCGGATCGTTATCAGCCAGGACCATCCCCATCAGGATCGCGAAGTGCAACTTAGACCGCGTCATGTTATTGATGGGGTCAACCGATTCGTTGGTAGTATTTCCGCCCACTGGGGTGTAGTAGATCGGGTGCGCTATAGGGGAACCGCCGTGATGCTTTAGAAACCACCACAGGCCGCAGGAATTGGAGGAACGTGGGTTGATCACGGCATAGGGGGTATTGACGCGGGTGAAGTTTTGGTTGACCGTCAGGGTATTGTCGTCGATCACCCCGTTCACGTAGACCGACTGATTGGAAGTAATAGAACTACCGGTGGTCGTCTGGCTGGTAAGGATGGAGCCTACGACTACCTGTGAGAGGAACGATGTACCTACCCCGGTGAGTGTGACGTTGGCCGCCTCATTTGCCGTAACGGATATGGTGCCACTTCGATTGACCCGCTGTAACGGCACGCAGGAATCACCCCGGTCATTGAGCATGGCATTGGCAAAAGCCGCCCGCTCGCCAGCGTCAATGTATGACGTGGTCTTCATGAGATCGTACATGTAGAGAATATGGTCAGCGGAGATACTGGCAAAATCCCCAAATTGCCCATCTCCGCAAAGAGCGGTGGTTTCGTCGCACGCGCCGTTGTTAAAGAAAGTTCCTGGGTGGTTGATCGCGTACTCGGCAATGGTGCATGCCTCGGTGTCGCTCCGGTTGAGGTAACAAATGGTGGCGAAGCTGGAGGCGGCTTCCTTTTGGTAATCCCTTCTGCCTAACGTGTATGCCGGTGGGGAACCGCCGGTCAGGTATGGGTTACGCACGGTCGGGGTATTGACCGCCACCCATGCCTGATTACTCCCCTGGGCCCAACTGGAGATGGTGAGATTGGCGCTGTTGTAGGTGGCGTCGGTAACACTGGCGGTGGCCCACTGGATGGTGGTCGCCGTGGGGACGGCGGTGATGGTGAAGTACACGGTACTGGTGACCGTGCTGGCGCAGTTGAGGTTGGGGTCGATCGCCCCAAATACACAGATCTTATTCCCCACGGCGAGACCGTGGGCGCGGGTGTAGGTGGCGGTGGCGGTGTTACCACTGTCTACGATGTTGGTGAGAAGGCCGTTCTCTGGCGATGCCGCAAACTCAATCAGATTTCCCGCCGGGTTCCAGTTGACACGCGGAGATGGTTGCAACGTATAGGGGGTAACCACCCCGGCGATTTGGAATCCACCGGCAGATCCTGCGTTGTCCCCGTTGTTCCAGGTTCCTGTTCCTGCTACCGCGGTGGTTCTTCCGGCGTCGGAGTAAAGGCTCAGGGTCGTGCTAGTGGGCACGTTCACGTATCGCAAGCCGTTGGTGGCTAGGTTACCGGCAATGTTGGAGAACCAGACTCTGTCACCATCCACCATGTGGTGAGCCGCCGCACACGTCACCACAATAGGACTCGCGTTCGTGGCCCCCGTGACGCGGCAGTTTTTATTATCGTGAGTACGCAGATAAACGTCGACCGCCCCGGCCTGGCCGGCGAACGCGAGGAGCAGAAACAGAATTCGCATTTTGGGTTTAATACACAACAAAGACTTGGCCGGTGCTACTGCGGTACAAGTCGCCAGCCACCTTACCGGCAGAGAGGGCGGCGGCGTTGTTGGCATGTACCGCCAGCGTCAGGATACGGGCGCCCCCGAGGACGTGGAGCCCCACGGCCGGCGATGCGGTGCCGATCCCCACTCGTCCCGCGTTGGTTAGCTGGAAGGTGGCCGCGTTGACGTCGGCGGTCCAGGGCGTCTGGGGCGTGCCTGGGATGGCGACGTTGGTCCGGTTGTTGGCGGCGTCATCGGTGGCCGTGACGCCAGCGCCCGTGAAGTTCAGGGCGGCCCGGCTGGTCCTGACCACTCCCTCGTCCTGGACGATGGCAACTCCTGGAATCCCTTGGGGACCGGCGGGGCCTTGGGGACCGGCTGGACCGGCTGCAAAGGAACCATCAGCCCGCAGGAACTTCGTCGCATCCCCGGTGTAACCAGCCAAATCCGTCACTATAACCGGATCATCACCTGTGGCAGCGTGCTCCTCCCCGTGATGCCGTGGAGGTCCACCGACTGCCGTGCTCATTATCAGCATTTCACCTTGGGAAGCATGAGCACGAGTCACAAACCCTATCCGCTGGACGTAAGCAGGGAATACCGGAGGAGTATTCTGCATCCCGCCAGCAACGGTTGACGACACATATAATCGCTCACCTTCAAAAAAACCTAACGTATTCAACAGTTGCAGCGTCCCAACCACTAACACACGAATAAATAGATTGGATGCACCTGAGTCTAAGGCCATCCCAATCGCAGGCATGGTTTCTATCTGGTCAGCCTTGGCCAACCGCAATAGTGCATTTGCCCCCTGGGCCCCTTCGATATAAACCAACTGACCACGGAGGATGCCCCCAGACTCATTCACCTTGCCCACCAGAATGTTGTCTTGGGCAAGGCGAACGGCATTCGCACCACTGTCACGCACCTCCAACATCGAAAACCCACTTGCATTTAATGAATGCAATCGAGCCTGACCAATCGGCGGATCACCCGGTAAACCAGTACCTTGTTCAATCAGGTCCATGAATGGAACCGGACTAGCTGCATTCCCGAGCGGCGTGAGCATCTGGAAGAAACCACCGACTGGATACCACGTAGCCAGCACATACTGGTGTGCTCGTATGTCACCGGCCACCAGCGGCGTGTCAATGGCTCCATTGAGCTTGCACAACGGGCGTGGTCCCAGCCCATTCAAGTTGATGGTCACCGGGCCGGTGTTATCGCCAGCGGCATAGAAGCCGATGAGCATCACCGGCTGAACTTCCACCAGATTTTCATAGGTGAACAGAGCCGGACTCGGCGTGCCGGTGATGTTGTCGGTGCCTGTGGGAACGAACGTTACGACATTCTGTGGTCTCATATCGATATCCTTACGGCAGAGTCACGCCAGTGGGGGCCAAGCGCGCCTTGACATACGTGTAAGCATCGGCGGCTTCCCCGGCGGTGAGCGTACGCTTCCACATGATACCGGCGGCGATCTTCCCCTGGTACGGTGCCGCGCCGCCCGTGAAGATGCCCAGTAGAAAGTAGTTACTGTTGCCGACCGCGGGCGTCCCCGTGGAGGCTCCGCCGGCCGGAGTGAGGGCCGCGCCGCCGTTGAGGTAGAGAGTGGTGGTGGTGTTGATGGCGCCGGGCGACTTGGTGGCGACCATGCAGTACCAGTTGCCATTGGAGATCAGGCCGCTGGCACTGCCGTAACTGTGGCCGTAGTACTCAACGTCGATCGCGCCGGAAGTGAGTCCTTGGCATAAACCGAAGTTGCCGAGAGTGCCGTGCGATCCGGTGGTCAACATGCATCGTGCCACGCTCACGTCGGTGGGCCGGAACACCACGAGGCCGGAAAAGGAAGTTTCGCTGACCCAGCCGTTCGCCCCCGAGATGGACTGCCCGCTATCCCCACTGGTGAAATCCGCACCATCGGCGGCTAGCGCATAATCAATTCCCTCGACTGCTGTACTCCCACCGCGATACCCATCGAACCCTCTGGCCCAGTCTTTAATGGTTTGTCTCGTCGCCCCGTCCGTGTAGTTGGCGGCGTCGTCAGCGAGATAAACCTGCCAATCGCTCCCCGTGGGCAGTGTCGGTGAATACGCCCCGCTCCCGATTCTCCCGCTCCCGCCGATCCGCGCCCCTTCATAACTGCTTGAAACAGTGGACAGAAATAAACCGCATACGACCGAGAGTATTCTCATAGTCTTCCTCATCAAGGCAGAGTCACCCCAGACGCCGCTAATCTGGACTTCACGTACACATAAGCGTCACCGGCTTCGGTGGGGGTCAAGGTGCGCTTCCAGAACATCCCGGCGGCAATCGTCCCATTGAAGTACCCGGTATAGTACTCACCCAGCACGAATGGGTTACTCGTCCCGATACTGGGAGTGCCGGTCCCTGAGCTAAAGGGCGACACCACCGCGTTATTCAGATATATGACCGTGGTGGTGTTGATCGCGCCAGGAGCCTTGGTCACTATCAAGCAATACCAAGTGCCGTTCGCAATCAAACCGCCCGCGCTGCGATAATTGTTGGCCCCACCGTGGAACGTCACGGCGGCATCACCGCCTGAAACAAGACCAGCGCATAATCCAAAAGACTTCAAAGCGATGGAAACACCCGCGCCTGTCATCAGCAGACACCCGTTCGTCGCATTAGCCTTGAACACTACCAGGCCGGAAGCCGCTGTCACGTCGGTCCAGCCGCTGGCCGCAGTGGAAACCGCTATATCATCGGAACCGTCGAACACGCCACCGTCTGATGCCAGCGTGAAGTCGGTAGAATCTGCCGCAACGTCCTGACCACGATAGGCATGGTTAGCCAAGGTACTCCAGTCCTTCAGGGTCTGTTTAGTAGCTCCGTCCACCCAATTGGCCGGGTCGTCGGCCAGATAGATTTGCCACTCGGAACCGGTGGGAAGAACCGGTATAGCGGCACCGGTACCGAGTCTTCCGCCAACCTGTGCTGCAATGCCAATCGGGATCAGCAACAAGAGCCACGCGCTAGGTTTGCGTATAGGCATGTCAGCGATTGGTAATCCCGGTTTGTTTCATGGCAAACCTGTCTACGGCCACATTCACCGAGTTGCCGTTGCCGATATGCAAATAGAACGGCTCCAGGTTGAGGGTTGACACATTAGAGGAGATAGTCTTCTCAGTACCAAAGGCCACCCCATCCTCGTAGATTTTAAACTTGATGAAACCTGGACTCGTGGAGAAGACATGCGTTCGATAGAACTTACCAGCCACGGGCGGTAATCCGTAGTCTGTCACTGTGGCTAACCCGCTAGCGGAGCACACGCATTGGAAGTTGGTATCCGTAGCGAGTTTGCGAATCCAACACCCGCTATTGAGTGTCCCGGCGTTACCTTCCGGGGCACTGATCAACCCGGTGTAAACCCCCTGGTTGGTTATCGAGGTCTGCATGGACCAGATCCAATACGTATCAAACGTCACGCTGGACATGGCCAACTGCCCATGCGTATTGTTAAACTGCCAGTGGATCATGACCCCGCGCCCACTCGTGACACCGGGATTGGTTATGAAGATGCCGGGATGTCCCACACTACTGGCACCAGTGGCAATCGACCCGGATGCCCCCGCGAACGCAATGCTTCGAAAGGATGATGTCCCGCTAAATGCGCCCAGAGCCACTGATGCGCCTTCGATGAAGTCCTCGTAGAGAATCCATACCGAAGGATCGAATGGATCAAGCCCCGTTCCACCACCAGGCGTGTAGCTTCTCACATTCCCGGCGTCATCCACATCCTGCAACACCTTGGAAGCGTTCCACCCTAGTCTTAGATAATTGGTCGGAGGAGTCGCCGGGGTGGCACCTTTGAGCAGCTCCATGTACCCGGTGCCGCAGTTGGACACACACCGGCTTGGACTGCCGTAATAACTACTCCCCCGCTTATCGAACTGCTGCACGGTGACGGCGCTGGGAGTGGGATCGGGCGAGTCAAACCCCACGAACCCAGTGGGAGCAGCCACCGTCCTCCCCCCCGTGGCATCTTGCGTGAACGTCAGCGTAAAACTGGTGGACGCAGTGGGCGCGTTACTCACGGTCCAGGAAGTCACATCGCCGGTGAGAGACAGTGCGTGTTGGTTCGCCAGGGAGAGATCGAGGGTTGGCGTGGCCGAGAAAGTGATTGTATTCAACGGCCCGTCCTGCGACTTGCCGAAAGTAATTGCGCCGGTTGTGGCCGACTGGGTGAGGTTGCTATCGTCCAGGGCCGTGCTCGTCGCCGCTTTGGGAATCTTGGTCGCGGTCAGCCCGGTTATCCCGCCAGCCCCGATATCGGTTGCGCTGGCGATGATGTTGCCGTTTGCGTCGAAGGCCAACTGTTTCGAGACGGTCTTGGTCCCGGTGATGGTTCCGAACTCAGTGGTATTACCGGATCGCGTGCCCACCGCGGCCGCCTTGGACCCGGCCCCGATCATGGGCGCGTTACTGGTGAGCGTGCCTGCGGCGGTCACCGTGTTGGGGTCCATCGCCCCAATGTCGGATGCGCTGGCAATCACATTGCCGCTGGCGTCAAAGGCAAGCTGCTTGGACACTGTCTTGGTACCGGTGACGGTGGCCACCTCCGTGGTATTCCCTGATCGTGTCCCGGTCGCCACGGCCTTGGTACCACTGCCGAAGATGGGGAGGTTGGAGGTGAGAGTACCGGCGGCGGTCACCATGTTAGGATCAGCCCCCGGTATCGCCGTACAGGTTTCCACCGCCCCAGTGGCATCCACTCCCAGCGGGTAGTTTCCCGGCGAACAGTTGGCTCCATTGGCGGCCAGGGCCGTGGCGGTGGCCACGTTCGAAGTGGTGAGAGCGATCGTGCGTACCGCCCCCGCATCGTCGACGTCTTTGAGTACCTTGCTGGCATCCCAGAACAGCCGCAGCTTGTCGGTGGCCGGTGTTGCTGGCGTGGTGCCCTTGGCTCCTTCGAAGAACCCGGTCCCGGAGGTCGTCGAGGAGAACCCGCCCGGCGCGGTGACGAGGTCGGTGTCGTCGACCGTCACGCCGCTCGACTGCGCCAGACGCCCGGGGCCGTCCGAGCGCAGAAGCCGGTTGTCGTTACCGAAGGTTGACGTAGCTGTGACCGCGTTGGGATCCGGCCCGCCGCCTCCGGCGCCGATATCCGTGGCGCTGGCGATGATGTTCCCACTGGCATCGAAGGCTAGTTGCTTCGAGACCGTCTTGGTGCCGGTCACCGTCCCGAATTGGGTGGTGTTCCCTGAGCGGGTGCCCACGCCGATCGTCTTGGTGCCCGTGCCGATCACCGGGAGGTTCGCGGTGAGCGTGCCGAGCGCCGTGACCATGTTCGGATCGCCGGGACCACCGCCGCCCGTGCCGCAGGCGTTCCAGGCAACGCCATTGGCTTGCGCGTCATCGCGCACAAGGCAGTAGCCGTTGGTGCCGGCCGGGACGCGGCTAAACAGCGTGCCGGTGTAGGCGATCATGTCGCCCTTGGTCACGCCGCCCGTGAGAGTGCTGATGCCGATCGAGGTTCCCGTTACGGGCGCTTGGCTGATCCGGACCGAGGCGATGGTGACCGGCGTCGGCGAGTCTGGCACGTTCCACATCTCAGCCTGCGAGTTCCAGTTGTTGCTCGAATAGGTCACCTTGTAGTACTGGGCCGGGTTGCACGTCATCGACGGTTCCAGGGCCACCGAAAGTGCCCCCCCGGTGATGGTGACGATCTTGCCCTCGTTGACAATCACCGCGCCGGTCGGCCCCAGGCAGGTTCCGGAGAGCTCGATGAAGGCTTTGCCGTTGATCGGGACACCGAGCGGGTCGTTCACCGTGCCGGTGACCGTGGTGAGGGCGAAAGCAGAGACGGCCTCGAGGAACCCGGCGAGTAGCTTTTTCATCATCGGCACCAGGCGTGGAGCCCGGTCGCCACGCCGCCGGTCTTGATGATGCGCGGAGAAAATTCCAGAATCTGGCCGGCCACCAGCGTGACCGTGGAAGTGACTCCGGCGTAATCGACGACGATCAGGGCCCCGCCCGTGTCGGCAGAGATCGCCTCGCACGGGACTCCGATCGCATTGGTGTCGTGCTTGGTGATGTCGCTCACCCGCTTGTATGGACCTTGCACCATTTGGTTTCTCTCCTTACTTTCGTCTCTTCTTGCCCGGGAGCTCGGCCTCGGCGGCTGCATCCAGGAGATCGTCGATCTTCGAGTTGAAATGCTCTTCCCAGTACTGTACAGCCTTGGCCAGTTGCGCGGCGTCTTTGGGGCTGAGTGAGTCCTCGTACTCCTGGCGCTCGGCCTTACTGAGCGCGCCGAGCGGATGCAGCCGGTCGATCGACTTCATCAGGTTCTGCCGGGTGCCACCGGCCTCGACGTACTCCTGCATGCCCGCCGCCACCGCATTCTGGTCGTCATACCGGAGCCCCATGCGGATGTCGTAGAGCGCCGCCGCGGCGTGCTTCATGCTCATGCCGCCCGGGCTTCCGCCGCTGATGTCGATGTCGTTCTGCAGCCCGTACTTGGGCACCCGGTCGTAGCGGAACGAGTTGTACTGCGTCTCGTTGGCATCGTAGCGGTAGACGATGAAGTCCATCACCTTCTCCATCGAGAGCGGCGGCTGCGGCTTCCCGCTGAAGAACTTGTGATAGGGCCAGACCATGCCCACTTCGCGGGCCAGATACTCCCAGCGGTCGCGGATCTCGCGTTTGTTGAAGAAGTCCGGGAACCATGTCTTGCCGCTGGTGAGTTCGGCGGTCGTCTTGACGTACGGCGTGATGCTCTGCGCCAGTTTGTTGGGCCCGGCCTTGGCCATCTCCCAGGCCATCTCCTCGATCGTCATGCGCCCGTTCATGTACTCGCGCACGTAGTAGGGCGAGGCGTCGAGGCCGCCCCATTCGAGCACATCGTCGATCAGGCCCAGCCGCGAGAACACCCGCACCTTGCCGTTCTCGTCCCGGCCCAGGACGATGTGAGAGCTCTTGCGCACGCTCTCGGGCAGATCCTCTTCCTCGTCAGGCCAGAACATGTGGTTGAACAGTTCGGTGAGCGTCTTGAGCGCCAGCGCGGTGGTCACCGTGCGGCCGATTTTGATCGCCGTCCAGACGCCCGTGCGCAGCGCAAGGCTCCCGCCGCCGAGCGCCGCATAGCCGATACCCGCAGCGGTTCTCCCGTCCTCGAAGGCGTTCTTGATCAAACGCCAGTAGCCTTGCGCGTTCTTCTCCTGGAAGCTCCAGAACGGGATCAGGTTCCGGCGGGTCCACTGGCCCGCCGCCGTCACCTCGTCATAGGCGAGCATCAGGTCGTTCGAGAGTTTGTAGGCCCGGTCCTTCTTGTCGCGGAGCGCCATGACCTCGGTGCGCAGCGACTTGGCGAAGGTCGTGGGCCGGCCATCCGCGCTCGCCTCGATCTGCTTCTGGAACTCGATGTAGGTGGCGTAGCGCAGGATCCCCTCGCGGTAGTCGGTCATCGCCCTGGTCGAGCCCCAGACCTTCTCCCAGGCATCGACGGCGAGATCGGCTCCCTTCCCCGCAATGCCGGTCTCCGGACTGATCAGGAGGTGAGAGAGCTTCTTCAGGCGGTTGACGTCGCCCATCTCATGCACTTGCAGGTTGGCGTCCATGCCGCCCCGGCTCCACCAGTCGGCAAACTGCTGGCTCGGCATCCTGCCGGTCCTCATAAACTCGTAGATTTCCTTGGACGAGAGACCGACATGCTTCAGCGCGCCGGGCAGGATCGTGACGACGGCCTCGAGGTCGCCCGAAAGATTACGCAGGTTGTATTTGATCACCGAGCCGGGATGAATGAGCTTGGCCGTCTTCCACCAACTCAGCGGCTTGTGCGCGATCTGGTCTATGCCGCGCAGGAGCTTGTTGCTCGGCGGCTGCATGAACTCCTTGAGCGTCTCGATCACTTCGCGCGGCAGGATCATCTGCTCGCGCTCGGCACCGCGCACCCGCTGCTTCTTCGTTTCAGCCGCGAGCACTTCGCCGGATCCGTCCCTCTCGATCGCCTTGGCGACCTCGTCGGTGATCGTCGTGGCGAAGAAGAAGTGATCGCGCTGGTCGGCCTTGTACATCTCGTGGGTCTTGATCCAGGGCACACCGCCCGGGCCCTTGAGGTTGTTGTACGCCTTCTTCATCGTGCCGATATACTTCTTGCCGGCCATCAGTTTGGTCAGCCGCCGCTTGTCGGCCACTCCTTTGAGCAGCAGACCCGCGGCCTCGGCGGCGGCCACGTCCTTGCCATCCGCGACCAGCCAGGCGGCCAGCGGCATCAGGTCCGGGATCGACGCTTGGCCCCTGCCGAGCCGGTCCACTACCCACTGCAGCTTGGGCGGCACCTTCAGGCCGGAGGCCAGCTTCTGGAGCTTGCTGATGGCTATGGCCTGCTTGGTGTTCATCACGCGCCGGTACATCGCCTCGCCGTCGAGCTTCTTGGTGCCCGGGTTCTGGCGATTGTGGTTCCGCGCCATCGCATCGAAGTGCGGCATAATCGTCGCTTTGTTGGCGGCGGCGGCCTGCCGTCGAATCGCCCTGGATTGGTTGTGCCCGCTCTTGTCCTTGAGCCAGCCGAGAAACTCGGCCCGCACGGTGTCGTACATCATCTGGTGCAGGACTTCGAACTCCGAGCCGATATAGTCGAGCGAATACTCGTTCACGTTGACCGAGGACATCTTCAGCCACGAACGCCCGGTCGGCAGCTTGTAGCGCTGCCCGGCGCCGGTCCCCGGCTGGCCGATTGCGTCCTTCAACTCCTCGTGCTTGAGCACGCGGTGCCGGAAGTAATCCTTGCGCGACACGGTCTTCGAAACGTCGTAGCCCATCTTGGCCATCGCCGCGATGTACTCGGCCTTGACGGTCTTCCAGATCGCCTCGCGCTTGTTGAGCGCCTCGACGATCTTCGGGTTGGCCATCGCGCGGTCGTGGGCCTCTTTGCGGAGCGCGAACAGATGGGCCTTGCTCTTGATCTTCCACGGCAGATCCTTGGGATCGATCGCCGTGCCGCTGCGCTTGGTGTCCTCCATCACGCGGGCGACCAGATCGTTGTAGGCCACCGTTTCAAGGAAGTGCGTGTACTCGGTGTCGTCGAGCTTTTCAAGCTGGTCGATGATGGCTTGCGCGGCCCGGTGGATGGTGGTTCCCTTCGACTTGCTGACCCGGTTCAGGAACTGCTTGAGCTCGGCATACTTCGCGCCGCCCTCCAGGTGCATGAACTGGCGCGTCAGCGCGTGCTTGATGTTGTCCCACGCCTCGGTGAACTTCTGCAGCCGCGTCTTGTCGATCGGCTTACGCGCTTCCTTCTGGATCTCGCGGTGTTGCTCGAACAGCGGCGAGACCGGGACGCTCGATGCATCGGTCTGCTGCGGTGCGACCGGGGCGGCCTGGGACTGCTGTTGCTGTTGCGGTTGCGGCGACACCGCCGAGGGCAGCGGCCCTCCCGGAATCTCACCCGCCGCTTTCCGTCGATCCGCTTCCGCCCTGAAAGAGGCCATAGTTTGGGCGAGCGTCGATACCGGCTTGGTGGCGCGGAAGGCTTCCTTCACCGGGCTGGCGTGGACATAGCGGAACAGGAGGACAACATCTTTGCCATGCGCCTCGATCAGCGCCTCGCGGTAGGCTATGGCTACCTCGATGCGGTCGTCCAGGTTGATTAAGCCGTGACCGAAAGGATTGCTGGCGAGCACCTTCGCGGTGATCTCCTTGAATTGCCCCTTGATCATTTCGTCCGGGGTCAAACCCTTGAGATAGTCATAGGCCCCGTGCGTCTCATTCATCAGCACGTCCAGCAACTTCTTGAAGACCGGCGTGGCTAACAGGTCATCCATGACCTTAGTGGAGAGCGGGGCTTTCGCCTGGGCACCGTGGATTTTTTCTTCCCGGCCGGTCGCCCGCTTGACCCGTTTGAACTTCTTAGTCTGGCGGTCGTCGACTTTGACGAATTGAAGCGAATCATCTGCCTGGGCGGTTCGCAACCACTTGGTTAGCTCGTGGTTGATCTGGGTCATGGCCCAGCGGGCATCAGCGTCGATGCCCGGGACATTCGTGTCATACCACTTATACATGTCCAGCATGAACTGGACGTTCGGCTGTACAACATTGACTCCATCGAGACCGTTGAACTTGAACATTTTTGCGAGCACATTGCTGGCAGCGGAGTTCATGTACACCGTGCCGCTCGCATAGCGCTCCCGGTGCCGTTTCCCCGGCTGCGCGGGAGGCCGGAATGCGAACTTCATCTTTCCGAGGGATTCAACTAGCTGTGCGTCGTCCTCAATGGGTTTGTCTGCCTGGAGGGCTGGGTCGGTGAGGCTGGCGTTTAAGGAGTCGGCGTCGAAGTCTGACGGAGCGTCGTCGAGGAGGAGGGAGGCTTTGCCTATTCGTCCTCTTCGTCCCCGTCCCACCGGAAGTCCGGATGACGGAACGCCACCGGCAGCGCCAGTTCCACGTCGCCCGCCTGGGGCACGTCCGGATCCGGGTCGCTCGTCTCCAACAGGACGTGACTCAGATACTGCTGCCTCGTCAGCGGCTCCCCCTTCTTCCTCATCAGATCCAGCACGGGATATCGCCCTTCCTTCGGCAGACCAGGCCGGCGGATCGATTCCTTTGAAGTGGGCATATAGCTGTTTGCGGGCTTCCTTCGCAGTCAGTTTACCATCGCTAACCTTTCCCCAGAGAGCCGAGGCCCAGTTGTTATACGCCTCCGATTTCTTGCCGGTGAACAGCCCGCGCGTGGCTTCCCAGGTAATCGACTGCATCTCCCGGGGCAGGATCTGACGTTGACGGGCCGCGCGGCGGTAGGCTTCGGCAAAGATCCAGTACGTGCCCAGTTCACCGATCTTGCGCGATTGCACCCCGTTCCCTAGGTTGTGGTTTACTTCTACCGCCGAGCCTCCGAGCGGCCGCAGCAGGCCCGCGCAGACCGCATGGGTGTCGCAGGTTATATGGCCGTTGGGCGAGTTCGGATCGAGGAGGTTGTTATAGAAGTTCCTGACCTTATGCCGGTCTCCCAGTTGGTCGCTGATATTGTTGATGGAGCCATCCTGCATGATGCGGATGGCCTTCTCCATGTACTCGTAACCGGACCAAGCCATCTCGGCGGGCCGCAGGCTGCCGTCCTTCTCCTCGACCATCATGACGTCGCCCCATGCCCCTTCGGGCGTGAGGACGCGGTAGTCGCGTTTGTTATGAGCCTCGTCCCACATCCGGAACCAGATGGCCATCGAGGGCACGTCTGTGACTTCGATAGCGGCCTTGCCCTTCATGGCGGCGTAATTTTCCTGGAGGGTTGTGGTCGGTGTGAAAGGCTTCCTCTTCGGCCTCTTCGGCTTCTTCGGTCTGTCCTGTACGGGAACCTTGTTGCGCCGGGCTTCGGCAATCTTAGCCTTCCACTCGGCTATTTTCCCCGGGTACTCCGCTCGGTCTTTCTGGTATTTTCTCTCCCTCTTCCGGATGGTCTTTCGATCGCCGTCCTCCTTGTCCGGCAGGATCTTGTTCTCGTAGATGGCCTCCATTTCCGGAGTCCACTTAAGCTCGTGGCGCTGGTTCCACCACTCGTGGAAGCGCCGCGCCATGTCGACGTTCTGGAACCAGTCTTTCTGTGGCGAGAACCCGGCGAGGACACCGGCAGCCTGCTCGATCGTCGTGCCGTATTGCTTCGCGTTGGCCACCACCTTCTTGCGCCCGCCGTCATACCAGAGGCGGGCCCGCTCGGCGAAGCCCAGGTCGACGTACTTATCGTGGAGCCAGAGTAAGTTGTCGACCAGCCGGCCGATAATCTTCTCGACCGCGGCGTTGGGCGTGAGTCCCTTGATGTCCTTGAAGTCCACGTACTTCAACATCAGGCCGACAGACTTCTCGACAAAGACCGGATCCTGCCGGGCGTTGTGAACGCCAGTGACAACGAGATCTTTATCAGGATCGGCGAGTTTGTTAGGGCCAAACGGCTGGGCGGTTGAAACCTCTTTGATGTGGTGCCGGATCGGCTTCCTGATCCAATCCTGGACGAGCGCGGCTACCTGCTCGCCGATCTGGCGGGCCTTGGCCCCATGCTCCTTGATGATCTTCGCGGCGATGTCCTTGACCTTGATGCGGCCCGCCGACCACTCGCCCAGGAGCGTGCGCGCGGTGTCCTTCACGAATGTCTTGTCGGTAATCTCGGTCGCGGGTTGTGCGCGGGAAGCCTTGAGGTCTAGTCTTCCTTCGCCTTCTCCGCGCCCTTCTTCCACTGCGCCTTCAGGGCCCTCGCGAACGCCTCGTTCTCGTCCTGGCCCAGGAGCCTCGCCCTCTCGGCCGCCAGTTGGGCCGCGTTGAAGTTCTCCACCGCGCTCCGGCTCAACCCCGGTGCGCCCACTATCTTTCTCGGCCTTTGTTTCTCTGCCACGGAATGCCTCCTTCACCGCTCCGGCCTTCATGTACCGGAACAGAACAATGACGTCTTCACCGTGCTCGGCGATCAGGGCCGCCCGGTATGCCTGCGCTATTTCAACCCGCTCATCCAGCGTAAGACCCATGTCCTGGCCGGCCAGAATCTTCGCGGTGATCTCGTCGAAATTCTCCAAGACGTCGAACTCGTACAACTGCTCGTGAACCAGATAAGTCCACGCCTTTTTGAAGAGCGCCGTCTTCATCAGGTCATGGATGGCCTTCTCCTTCAGCGGGGCCTTCCGCTGGGCGGCGTGCAGCCTCTCCTCGTAAGCCACCGTCTTTGTGGAGAGAGTAGCTTTTCTCTCTTTGTTAACGAACAGCGGTCGCTTCTTGTCGGCCAGTACAACGTCCATCCCCTCCGGGTTCTGCTTCCGGAACTCGGTGATGTCGGCGTGCAGCTTGTCCAGTACGGCGTTTGCTTCGGGGCTCAGTCTGAGGCCGAGGTGTTTTTCGAGGTCACCGAGGATGATGTTGTAGTCACTGGCACCGAAGTTCGCGCCGCCCAGCGCGCGGCCCGCGATCCACATGAAGATCCGCATCCCGTCATGGTTCGCGTACACAACGCCAATGTTCTTGCCTTTGGGGAACCGGATCTTCGCGTGCTCGATCATCCAGCTATTGCCACGGTTGGCATAGACGGATCCTCCCGGATGGGTGTCCGGGTCCATCAGACCGGCCTGTTTAACGTCCGTCTTCTTCTTGCCCACGAACCCGGCCAGCGCGTCCTTGGCCCGATCGAAGGCCGACTTCTTCTCCGGCGAAGTCACCTTGCCCGGGCCCGGCAGTAGTCCTGCCCCAGTGGTAGCCCGCTTCAGGGCCTCTCGGGCATTCTTCAGATCTTCAAACGCACCCGCGTGCTCGGCAACCGTTTTCAGTCTAGTAACTGCTTCCAGCCTGCGAACCGCGGCCCGCAGTCTTTGGATTACGGCCTCTGTTGCCGCTGCGGTTTCGCGAGACTTGGTCTCCCGTTTTCGGTCTTCAGCCTCTTCGGCCTCTCTTGCCTCCCTTGCCTCCCTACGCTCTTCGGATTCCCAGACGGCATCTCGCTCGCGATAGAGAGCCGCCAGTTTTTCCGGCATTGGTTGCCAGCCTGGAGGGAAGTCTTTTGCCTCGTTGACGCTCGGATCGTAGAGGCGAATAACCTGTTGTTCCGACATCCCACCGGCCACCAGGCGGTCTTCTTCAGCGTCAATGTCGCGCTGGATGTCGTCGTAGTCCCGCCCTTCGGGCGAGCTCGGCTTGCCGGGCTCATCATCCTGGAGGATCGAGGCTTTGGGCTTGGGCCTGGGCTTTGGCTTGGCCGCTTCCTTGGCCTTCTTCGTCGGACGCCACTCACTAGAAGTCAGGTCGTAGTCGATGAGGCCATCCTGCTGAAGAGCGGTGATGGCCTCCATGTACTCGGCCCGTCTCTTTGTCCAGGCTGGCGAGTTGGATAGCTCGTGCGCGTCCCGGCCACGCCCAATGTCCTTGAGAACCTCGGCCTCGATCTTGGCATTCCGCTTGACCGGCTCAACCTTGATTCCGTGCTCATCCTCAAGCGATTCGACGGCCTTAGCCTCTTGTTCTGGCGAGGTGACTTTGCCCGGCTGCTCCTCCTTGGCGGGCATCGCCACTACCTTGCCCTTGCCCTTCTTGGGGGCGGCGGCCGGCGCGGCGGCGACTGGGGCCTTCGCCGCGACCTGGGCGGGAACCCTGAGCATCGTCCGGGGCTGGTCCTTCCCTTCCCGCGCCAGTCCTTTGGACAAAAAGAAGATAGTGTCCCTGATGGCGTGACCGGCAACTTCAGCTTCCTGCTCCGACATGCCGGTATGCGTCATCGCGAACTCGAGGTGTTGGCGCTGCCTCCCCGATTTCACGTCCCGCGGCGGCGTCGTGGGATTGCCGCCAGCCGCGATGTAGAGGGCCCGGTCGAGATCGGATTCGAAGTCCAGGTCAAGCCAGCCATAACCAGTCTGGTCGTCGGCCAGGGCGGGCGGGAGCTTCGGGAACGGCCCCTCGGCTTTGGCTTTTTTGGCCTCGGCCTCTTTCTCCTTCTCCTTCTCGTCGCGCTCGGTCTTCTTCTTTGCGGCCAGCTTGTCGGCGGCGGCGGCTTTCTTCTTGGCCTCCCTGGCATCCCGATCCTGCTCGTAGGTGACTGGTTTACCCCGTTCCTGCTCCACCTGGAACTTTTCGCGCTCGGCCAGCACTCGCTCCTGGTGGAGCCAAGCCGCAGTGTCGGCGATCTCGCGGAGTGTCTGCCCGGTAAACTTACGCAGTTGAGCGAGTTGGACGACTTGTGACCACGGCGGTAGCTCAGTTTTGAAGGAAGGCGGTAGCTCGGCTTTGAAGGTGGTCTGATACCAGTCCGGTTCCTGGCTGATGTCCTCGATGAAGGGAGCTACGGCTTCTCCCCCCGTCAGGCGAGTGGGCTTGGGCTCGGGCGAAGTGACCTCGCCGGGCTGAACTTTGACAACTTCAGTTGACGGTGCCGCAACCTGGGTTGTCTTCCCCTTGCCCTTGCCCTTCTTCGGCGGCTGCTCTGCCTTGAACTTCTCGAACTTCGCGTCTTCCCTCACGCGGTCGAGATCCTTGACCCGCTCCCAGCCCGGGCCGTAGGCTTGCAGCACGTCCTGGATCAGGGCTTCGAGTTGCTTCGCCTTGGCGGGATTCTTGGCCTTGGCCTCCTTCAGGGCTGGCCTGACTCTCTTCTTGTCATTCAGGATGTGAATGCCAACTGTGTAATTTGGCGCGACGTTTCCTACGATCGGCTTGATGCCGATATCCCGCATCAGAGCCTCAATGGCGTCGGTGGCATCGCCGAGGATCGCGCGGCCCTCGTCGGCGGTCTGGGCGGCATCCATCCTGGCGGTGAAGGAGGTGGCCTGTGGAGCCGGTGGAGCGGGTTTGGGCTCCTCCAGCGACGTCGGCGCCGGTTCCTTCTTCTCGCGGGCGGCGCGTTCGGCCTCGATCTCCCTTTCGGCCCGGGCTATGGCGGCCGGCTTGTGGAACGCCTGCTCCTGCTCCCACGCACGAACCTGATCCCGTAACAGGGAGCCCTCGTGCGTGTCGGCCCGGTAGGTGGGAGTCTTCACAACCTCGGCGATATGCTTGGTGATCGCGTCGTATTCGATCGCAGAGGGTTGCTTCGAGACCTCCCCTTGAGCAGGTAAGGTAGGAGCAGCCTTCTGTCCTTTCGGCCAGCGAACAGCGTGGACTACATCGCCCCTGGTACTGAGTTGGATGGTTGCCGCTGGGGCCTTTGCCGTTGGAGCAGGCTTGGCCCGCTCCAATGCTGACGGCGGTGGTTCTAGTCCCTGTTGTCCCTCCTCCTTTCCTTCAGGTGCGGGCGGGTTCTTCCTGTACTCCGCAACCAGATCCTGCATGGCCCCGATTGCGGTCGTATGGACCTTCCCGTTGCCGCCTTCGACGATGAAGCCACCCGGTGCGGATACTACCCTCTCAGGTTTGATGCCCGGGTAGCGCGATTCTAACTGTTGCGCAATCTTTGGTTCGAGGCCAGGCGCGGCCACTACCGGCGGCGTAGGAGGTGTAGGAGGAGCGACTGTAGGTGGTGTAGGAGCCTTAACCTTAGGCTTGCCCGCCTTGGCCTGCGGCGCTCCTCCGACCAGCCCGCTGATCACCGCGTCCGGATCGATGCCCCGCTTGGCGGCTACCCGGCGGAAGCGGTCGATCGCCGCCTGGGCGTCGGCGGCGAGGTCGGCGTACCCGGGCTCCTGGCCGGTGAGAGTCTGGAGCGTATCCAGCGCGGTTTTCAGGCTGGCGAGAACTTGGGGAGGCACTTCCCCCCGCGACCGCTGGAACTCGGCGATGACCTCCTGCTCAAGCTCCTCGGGAGTCTTCTCCGAGGTGATCTTGGACTCGCCGCCGCGCTCGCCTTTCAACGCGACATTGGTGAAAACGGTGCCGCCAGCCTTGGTTTGCTTGGGAGCGAAAACGCCTTCCTCGACGAGGCGATCGAGAATCTGCCGGGCCCCGTCGCGCGTGACGTTGAACTTCTTCACCAGGGCGCTTACGCCAAGCTCCGGGAAGTTCGAGGCAAAGGCTTTGGCTTCGTCGTAGACCGCCGCCGGGTCGGCGATCGGCCGCTGGACCGGTCCCGGCGTCGGCACAAGGCTCGTCGGATCCTGCTGGAAGGTAGCGCCAGGAACGGGGACCGGTCCTTCGGGGGAAGTGACCGTGCCAGGGGCCTGCTGGCCGGGCTGCCTCCCCGCCCGCTGATCCATGTAGTCCTTGACCGGATTGAGATGCCGCTCGGCCTCCAGGAACGCACGGGCATCGCGGGAGTGCTTGGCCTCGGAAACCTGCTGGACGGTACCACCGCCCCAGCCGGGGACCATTCCGGCGGCGGCATCGTTGAAGATCTTCCAGAACAGTTCGGTGGCGTTCGGGACTACGCCGCCCATGACGTAGTTGGCGAATTCCGATACAGCGGTCTGGGCTCCCTCGGTTATGCCTTCTCCCAGTCCCTCGAGCCCCGCCAAACCGGCCCGTTTCATGACGCTCATTCTCTTGGCGGTTTCCTCCAGGATTTCCTTGAGGGTTTGCTGGACCGGAACCTTCTTGAGAGCAGATACAATCCGCGTCGGCTCCCAGTTTTCCAGCCACGAAGACGGGAATCCGAAGAGCACGGCCCCCTTCGAGGCAGCCTCTTCACTGTGGCCCTGTTCCTCAAGATTCCGTTTGATCTCCCCGGCGCTCATCAGGTAGGTGATCACCTTGCCGAAGAGCGGGTTAATACCAGTGGCCACCGCGCTGGTGATGATGCTCGGCGCTCCCTGCCCCAGCGACTCGATTCCCCACTGAGCCGCCCCGTGCAGGCTAGGATCTGCCAAGACCTCCTGGGCACTGGGCCGCTTGGTGTATTCCTGATTCGTCGGCTGCATGTACCGGCCAACGTCATAAACGGTGTTGAACACCGATTGCATCCTTGGGCTTCCAGGGAATGCCGACCGGCCAGTTTCTCCTACTGCCTCAAGTCCTTCTCCGATATTGGCCGGCTGTTGACGCCAACCCTCGGCCCACGCGCCGCCGCCGCTCTCTAAGAGCCCACGGTTTTCCGGTTGCGGCCCCCAGTCCGGTCTTACATCCGGCGGGGTATAGTACTTCGCCGCACGGTGGGTGCCCCTGATCGGCGGCTCCTCGTATCGAAGCGGCGCTCCGAAGGTTTGCTGGGAAGGTGGCAGGGGACGAGGGTTGACTGGCGGGCCGCCGAGCCCCGGCGGGATCCTGGGGCCCTGCACGCCAGGGAGGCCGGTCTGCGCGGTGCCGGGTACGTCCGAGAACGGGGGAGGAGCATAGCCGGAGCTCGGGAAAGTGCCCGCCGGGCCCATCGAGGACGGAGCCATCGCCGGAGACGCGCCCGTCCCAGGCAGTTCCATTCCCTCAGGCTTGTTGAGTTCGCCGATTATCTCCTGGTCGGTGTAGCCATCCTGCCGGGCCTTGAGGGCATTGAAGTTATTCTGACCCGCAAGGAAGTCAGCGATCTCCGGATCGGTCCATCCATCTCGCCTCGCTCTATCAAGGTCAAACCGGGGTTTAGCCATCGTCGCTTCATTTGCTGCCGTAATACGAGCCGAGCGCTGGCTTAGGCTTCTGAGTGTTCCAGTCCCCGTAGGTGCCGGAAGATTCAGCCCCTGGCCGGCCACCCGCCTGCTGCCCGGTTGGAACAGGTGGTGGCGCTGGGGCGGCGGGGGCCGGGGTCGGAGCGGGAGCCGGTGTCGGAGTGGACGCTTCAGGCTTCGGCGGGGTCCAATGCTTCAGCGCCTGTACATGCTTGTCGTAATCTGCCCGGCTGAGGTCTCCCAGCCTGAGTCTGGTCCCCAGGTTTTCAATCATTCTATCGGTGGCAGCGTTAAAGTTTTCGATCGCAGCTTGAGGAATTTCCGGCGGTTTACGGCTTATCTTCGCGGCTGCATACGCTTGCTTGAGCACCCCGGCAAATCTCGATCTGCGCTCGTTGAGCCCCATTTGTCCCGTCTGAGGATTGGTGTGCTCTTCTTCATATATTCCGTGAATTATCTTAGCCGTGCGCTCGGCTTGGAGTTGCTCCTGGTTCGCGGTCAACGCGCCCTGGAGCCCGGTGCCCGGTGCTCGGGGCCGCCAGATCCCGCGCTTCTTCACGTAGTTCCAGTACTCGGGAGTTCCCTCTTCGAAGCCCATGCCCGGGGCCTCTTCGGCGCGCTTTTCTTCGGCCTCGGCCTCTAACTCTGCTTTCGACTGCAGAGGATCTCCCAGGAATTCCTCGGTGCTCGTCTTGAACATCTGGCCGCGTCCTGCGGGGATGTACTCCTGTCTGGCAGCCGCTTTCTTCGCCAGTTCCCGCTGGTACGCTGCCTGGGCCCGGTTGTGCTCTGCCTGGGCATTGTTCTCATTGATCTGCGACTCCCACATGTCGCCCTGCCGGTCGGCTGTTTCTTCCAGGCGCTGCGCCGCCCGTTCGGCCACGGTCGCCTGGCGGTCCTGGATCCAGTCCTGATGCTTTTGCCGCCGCAGGCCGTACTTGGTCTGCAGGTTGCTCAACTCGGCATCGATCGCCTTGCCTTGGGTCTCCCAGAGGTCCATCGCCTGCTCGTATTTCGGCCGGCGCATCAATTGTTGCTGGCTGATCGGATCGACGTGAGTGCGGCGCCCGGCGTTGATGTACCCGGCAAACGCATTCGCGCCGGTCATCAGGGCCTTCTGCCATGTCGGTGGTTCGTACTGCTGATCGTGGAGCTGCGGCTTGCCCCTGGTCAGGGCATCCCGCTTGGCCGCCGCCGAGTTCCAGTCGTTTTCCCATGTCTGGTAAAACGGATCCTCCCCCGGATCAATATAGTTCTGCTTGTACTTGGACATCGACCGGGGCAGCTTGGGGATACCGCGATCCATAGCTATTTCCGGCGGTGCGGCCCAGCCCTCAAAGGGCATCGGCGAGTCCGGTTGATACTTGGCGAACTGGCTGGTGGTGGGTGCCGGTGAACGCGGAGCATATCGCTTCGACAGGGCGAACGGATCGTTGGGGTCGTCCTCCCCTTCCCAGTAGTTCGTCTGTGGGTAAGCCATGACTTAGTAGCTGGCTGGTCCTCGGCCTCGTCCCATGCGGCCCATTCCGTACCCGCGCCTCATCGGTTGCGGCTGGAGACGCCCGCGCATGTTCTGCATCTCCATCGCGCGCATCAGGCGGTCACGCCCGCCGCCTTCGTTCTGGAGAGGCTGCACGTCCATCGCTGCGCCTTCGGGTTGTAGAGGAGGCTTCGGGGGCCCGCCCATTGAACCCATTGAGCCCTGCAGGCCCTTCATCGCTTGCTCCCACCGTGGGCCGGTGCCAGCGCCTTCCGGCAGCGCCTGAATGCTAGTCTCGCCGCCAGGAGGTGGTCCCTCGAGGCCGCCGCCAACTTCCGCGCCGACCGGGCCGACTCCGTAGCTGGCTACGCCTCGGGGCGGCGCTGGGCCGAACGCCCGGCTGCGGCGGTTGGCCAATTCTCGGTCACCAGCCACCATACCCCTGCCCCGGCCCGCCTCCCCATAGGTCGGATCGGTCGGAGTATACCGGCCCCGCGCGTTTTGCATGTCGTAGGCGTCCTGCGCACTGGCCCGGTCTTCCTGCATGCTGCGTTCGTACCGGCCCCGGTCGGCCACCAAACGATCAGCCATTTCCCCCGCATTGCCTTGACTCTCAATGGCGTGGATATTGCTCGGCGGCTGCGCCTGCGGATTAGCGGCCTGCTGGGCCGCGGCGGCTGCGCTCTCTTGCAGATCGCGCGGAATCGTGCCAGGGGCGAGGCCCACGCCCGCGCTGGGATCGTTCACCGGAGGCGGCGCTGCGGCTGGTGGCGGTGCAGCGGCGGCGGGTGGTGGGGCCGCTGCGGGAGGAGGCGCGGCTGCCGGAGGTGGTGCAGCGGGCGCGGCGGGTGGTGGGGCAGCGGGAGGTGGCGCAGCGGGCGCGGCTGGCTGATTGAATCGCGCGGCTTGGCTGGCCATCGACCACGGTTGAGGAGCTCCGGCCGCCGGAGGAGCCGCAGCCGGAGGCGCTCCTCCCGCTGGAGGAGATTGAGGTGCAGGAGGAGCGCCGCCCGGAGCCGGTGGTTGCCCTGCCACCGGAGGCCGTACCGCCGAGCCTGGGTTCTGCCACCAGCGGCCTTGCCCGCCGCCGGGTTGCTGGCCTTGCGCGCGTCCCATCGGACGCCGCGGCTGTTGAGGTTGTCCCATCGGTGCCTGGGCCTGCCCCATCGGTTTCGGGGCGGCTGGCGTGGCACCAGCGGCTGGCGGGAGATCGTTTTCCCAGTAAGATGGCATCTTTGATTCCTCTTCTTATCTCTGAAGGACTTTTCGGGAGGCGTTGCCCAAGCCAGCGGCTCCCTGTGCGGCTCTCGCCCCTGTCGTGGCAGCACTCGCCGCTTTCGTGCCTGCGCTCGCCGCGCCACCGAGCAGCCCGGCCCCGGCTGCGGCACCTAAGCCGCCCACAACCATGCCGCCGACCTTCTCCCAGCCCCGTACCCGCTCGTCGCGCCGCAACTGATTCTGCGTGGCTTGATCCTGGGCCCCGGTCTTGAACTCGTAGGCCCGCTGCTCACGGTCGTAGCCGCCCTCTTCCTCGTCCCGCGCCGCCGCCTCCTGGCGCTCCTTCCATCCAAGCGCCGTTTCCTGCTGGCCGAGCCGTTTATTGGCGACCGTCTCCGCGCCCTGCCGTTTGGCCTGCTGCACGTCCATCCCCTGCCCGAAGCGGGTCGCTTGGTTGGCGAAGTTGGTCTTTTGGCGATTCTCGGCGAGCCCCGCCGCACGAGCCTGCTCGTCGCGCTCGATGCCGGTGGCAATGTCGGTGCCCATCGAGGTGTTGTATTGCCGTGACTGCTGTTCCCGCCCGGCGGAACCTTCTTCGGCGCCGACCCGCGTGCGGCCCAGATCCCCAGCCGCCCCCAGTTTTGTGGTGGCCGCCTGCAGTTTCCGACCGGACAGATCGCGTGCCGCGCCGAGGCGCTGGTCCTCCAGACCGGAACGTGAACCGTATTCGAACTCACCGGCCTGGAGCGCCGCACGGCCCATCCGATCCGCAGCCGACTCTTCGCCGCGCATCCGGTAGTCCTCGGCTTGGCCGGCACGCCGCGCCAGTGCGTCCCCGGCAGCGATGCGCGCCAGCGTCATCGCATTGCCCTTGGCCACCGCCGACTGGTTCTCGTTCCGCCCGCGCACCGCTGCCAGACCCATCGGGTTCATGCCCGCAGCCCGGCCCCGGCGCATCGCGTCATCGGTGGCTTGACTGTATCCCAGCCCCGCCGTGATCCCGGCCCCGGTGATCATCCGCTGTTGCTCTTCCGGATCCATGCGGATGTCTTCGAGAGCTTGCTGGTCGGCCCGCAGCAATGCCGGGTCCACGGACTTGCGAATGTCGCCGCCGGTCTGCATGATCGTGGCATCCTGCATCTCTTTGTACCGGGGATCGATCGAAAGCCCGTTCTCGTCGATTGACTGGGTCAATTCGTTGCCGTACCGATCTATGTCGTTGCCGTACTGATCGACCGCGCCGCGCACCCGCCCGCTCGACTCATACGTGCGCGCCATGTCCGACTCGGGATCGTAGTAGGCGGCCCGGGCCCACGGGTTCCCGCGAATATCCTGTTGCTCCTGGCCGGTGAACTGATTGCTCTGGAATTCTTCCGGTGTAGTTTGAAGGCCGCCGTATTCGCCGCGAATGTCGCCAGCCTCTTGTGGGTTGTAGCCGCCGCGGCCTCCGATCATCGGATCATAGGCTTCCTGCATCTGCTCCATCATCGGAACGCGGCGCTGGCGGGCTACATTGGCGCGCTGGCGGTTCTCAGCTTGGGTTTGGTCACCACCAGCGGTGACGTTCTTTCGATCTTGCGCGATCTGATCGTCGAGTTTTCCCATGATGGCTCTTGAGAACCAATCATACACGCCGCGAAATGTTTTTTATCGGAGCCGGGGAACTGTGCCGCCGGGGAGCAGCCCAAAAACCGAGAGCAGCCAAATGCACAGGAAGAGGATGACCACGATATTGAGGATTGTCTTAATCGGCGCTGCCATCGGCACATACGTGTTGACGAGGTAGAGGATGACCCCGATCACGACGATCAGGACCAGCAACTGAATGATTGGCATACGGACTCCTTTTTTTAACAGAGCGGCCGCATCGGGTCGGCCGCCCTGCCTCGCTGGCCTATGCGTTACGGAGTTTGGGAAAATAGCCAGCGAGTTGCACCAAGTCTACTCCTCTTAAACGGAGAAGCCCGCCAGGCGAAGCTCGGCGGTGCGCTGTTCGTAGGCTGCGGCGGCCCCATCTTTATCGAGATCGAAGGCAAACCAGCCGGCCGAGAGGACTTCCCAGAGGTCGGCCCCGTTGTTGACGACGAGCCAGTACTGCGGCGCGGTGGTAAAGCCGCCGGTCGGCACGGGGGCGATGATGTCGAAGACGAGGGAGGGCCACCAGACGATCGCCTGGGAGAGCACGCTATCCGCTGTTTCCGGAGTTGGGTAATCCACCGGGCAGAGCGGATAGACCGGCTGTTCGAAGCCATAGCCTAGCTGAACACTCCACGGGCGCTCGTAGGTGGAAGGTCCGACTTCCTCGCGATTGTGCGTGTAGGAGATGCGCTTGGTGACCGGGCTGTAGAGGTAGCCCTTCATCGCGCGCACGTAGATCTTATTCGGATCGATGGTCGCGGGGGCGGCGGCCGGGGCCGGCCGGGCGGCTTGTTTCTGGACTTTCATGTGGTTCCTTTCAGGTGAGTGGTATCAGAATGAATACGCGCGGGCCCTGCCCGGCGTCAAAGGCGCGGTGACGGCGCAGCGGTCGATCGGCATGACGTCGTTGCCGATTTCGAAGATGCCGCACATGCTGTTGATCATAATGAACCCGTGATCCCCCTCGGTGTCGGTGATGTCGAAGAAGGGGTCGCCGAAAAGCGGGATTTCAAAGTCAGGTTCGGAGAGTAAGAACTCGACGGTCTCCTCGGGAACGAACCAGGAAGCGCTGCCAATGTCTACGACTGCCATAAGTCCCTCACGAGGTCGGCGTGACGGCGCGGAACAGGCTCCCGGCGTCGTTGTTGTCGGTGATGTTAACCCAGTTGTAGCCGCTCTTGACGAAGACCTCGTCCATGTCAATGTCGTCCATGCCGACAATAGCGGCGGGGAGGTTGGCGATGATGCCCATGCCATCCGCATCGGTAGGCCAGCGCCAGCCAACGAGCGCGGTGATCGCCGCGCCCATGACGCCAATTGCCTTCACCTTTGGGTAGACATTAGTGACGGCGGCCTTGAGCACGAACAGTGTGATGTTGCCGTTGCTGTTAAATGGCGCGGCCACATAGAGCGAAGAATCGAGGCACAACACCTGGGCGCTGCCCTGCAACGTGCCTGGGAATGAACCAATATTGTTGCGGAATGACCACCCCAATGTGGCGTCGGTAGTGCTGGAGCAGCCGATCATAAAGAAGCACCGCGAGTGGCGTTTGTAAGTGGCGGCCAGACCAGTGGAGGCGTCATATCCGGAGACGTAAGTGGAAATATCGAGATCGAGGGTGAGGGTGTCAATGACGGTGATCTGCCAGTTGCCGTTGAGCGCGCTCGAATACACCCCGCCGATGGTGGCTTGGTCGATGTAGATGTTCTGGCCGGTCGTCATGCCGTGCGGGACGACAAAGGTGATGCGAAACTTACCCACCCCGTTGTTGTTGGCGGAAGTGATGATGAGCGGCTCCTGCCCCTCGAAGAGATTCGGCACGCAGACGTGGACTTTGGAAGCGACGGCAATAGACGAGCCGAGCAGCCACGTCATTAATTCCTGTCCGTTAGTGGAAACCTTGAGGGTACGGAGAGCCGCACAGGTGAGATAGAAAGGGCCGTTCCAGATACTCGCATCGGCAGGCGCTACGTAGATTGCCATGTGGGTGCCGGTGGACCGGATCTCCACGCACGCCTGGAGAGGCTGGCTTGAACTGGCCACGCTACGAAGGCGGTGCCCGCCCTCACGCCACGGACCCCAGACCGTGAGGTTGCTCCAGAAATCCGCCGTGGCGATGACAATGTCCATATGCACACCCGAGATCCTATTCACCAGCGTCAGCATGCTGGAGTAATTCGGGTCAGTGGAATCGATGGCCCCGGGCACTCCACCTATCAGTGGATCATTGGCGTTGAGCATAGCGGCGGTGGCAGTGATCTGATCGGCTATGGTGGCCCCGATCAGGATGTCGTGCGGAAGCGTGGGCGTATTGCGGAAGGTATAGACGTTGGAAGTCGCGCCCTTGGAGACAGTAAGAGTAGCTCCATCGGTAAGCCCGCCCTGCCAACGCAGATTCATCTTCTCGTACAGATCCTCGAACACCGTCCAGCCGGCATCGTCCAGCGCATTCCTGATATCGGTCATGGCGGGGAGGATCGAAGAGAAGTCGGCATCCCGGTAGATCATCGTACCGGTCGGAATGCGGAGGCCCATGCAAAAGTTCCTTTCAAGCTAAGGTACGGTGACGATCTGATACCGGACGCTCACCACCAGCCCGGCGCCGGGAGTCACCCCGCCGACCTGATCGATCGACAACCGCAACCTATCTTCGCGCGCCAGGAAATAGGGAACGCTCGTAAAGTCGGTGAAAGGTCCGGACGATAAGTCGCCGGCCGGGATCGTGAGCGGCGAGTTTAGAATCGTATCAGTCCAGGTGACGCCGTAGTCCGGACTGACGTAAAGGTTGCACTCGATCGGCTGCCCCGAGGGCGCGTCGCTCACGTTGGCGAAGGCTTCGTACACCGAGGCGCGGAACCCGTCCGGCACGGTGATGACGACATAGAGGACGCCATCGTCGGCGTGCAGGCCGTCGGCCACCACTAACTCTCCCGGGAACACGAAGGTTCTCACTTCGATCGCCAGGCCGGGCGGCCGCGGAGGCACTTGGTTCCTGACATTCACCAGTTCGTCGCGCAGCCGGTCGTTGTTGCGCTGTTGGATTTCGAATGCCTCGGCCACCGGACGCCACTGCTGCTGGGTCCGGACGCCGCCACCGCCCGTCCTTCCGCTGCCGGCCGAACTGGCCGCCGGGTCGCCCGAGACCGCGCGCCGCACCTCGACGGCGTAGGGAGTGAGCGGGATCAGGTGGAAGCCCTTGTCGACGCCCCGGCGGGCGTTCGTGGCCTGCATGGTGTCCGAGGGCGGCAACGGGTTGAAAATGGCAATGCCGGGACTGCGGGCGGTGAAGGTCAGGCTGGCCGCCGAGGCCGCAGCTATGGTTACGACCAGGGCCGGCAAAGCCGTGAAGGTCATCGAGACCGCCGTGACGGTCACTACGACGCTACCGGTGACGGTGACTGTGATGGCGGGTGCCGTGAAGGTCATCGAGGCGGCGGAGGCGCTGGCGGTGACGCCGGCCGATCCGCCTACCTCCGAGCCGACCGTGTAGAACGTCGAAGGGGAATTCTGGTTGTTGTAGTCGGCCAGGATCCAGCCGGCCGAGCGGGCGATGTTGCTGATCCGGAACTCGTCGACTTTGCCCTTAATGTATTTGGCGGAAATTCCATCCCAGGAATTTCCGATAGAGAGCGGCGTCTTCCCGGCAGTCGAGGAGCTCGAGTGTGTATGAGACTGAATCAAGGCGCCGTTGAGATAGATCGCATGGAAGTCGGTCGCATCGTCGAACACCAGCGCAATATGGGTCCAGGCGCTCAAATACGCGGCGTAACTTGTCGTCGTCCTGCCTTGGGTATTAGTGGCGTTGCCGAAATCCCAGTAGAGGTTGGAGTCAGACCAGGGAGTGTGTGCCGAAGCCCGATCCGTAGTACTGGCCATATTGGCCCCGTAAAAGAACGCCGCAGATTCCTTCTGATCCCCCGAGGCGACGAAATTCCACCATTGAGCCGTGATTGAGGCCGGCGAGGAGACCCCCGTAGTGACGGTGTTGTCATCGAATCCATCGAAGTTGATGGCGCCGTCGACCTTGCCGGCCGTGGCGCTAGGCCCCCCTGCACTGGAGAGCGTGAACGCATTGGCGGTAGAGTCGGTGAGGTTAAGCGTCGTACCGTTGCCGAAATGGTAGACGTTCAGGTAATTCGCGTCCCAGACGTTGACCTTGTCGCTTTGGTCGGTGGTGACCGCCGCGTTGCCGTAGGCCCAATAGATGACCGTGTCGACGCTGGCGCTGACCGAGGGAACCTTTACCCAGGCAACAAACTCACCGGTTGTGGCGACCCAGTACTCGCGTTCGAACTTGAGCGGCGTCGTCAGGGCCGAGTCGGAGAAGAACTGGATGTCGTAGCCGCTTGCGCTCGTGACCTTGCCGCCATTGGCCAGCGTGGCCAGATACGAATAGACTCCCGAGACGAGAAGCGGGTAGTTGGTGAGATCGCTCCCGCCGACCTTGGTGTGATCGATGGTGATCGTCCGGTAGTTATAAGCCGAAGAGGCGGCCGCCGACCCCACCGAACCCAGGTTGGCCACCCCGAGCTGGAGATACCCAAGCTGGGAAGAGTTGGCCATGTGGATTACGTAAGTACCCAACTGAGGAGAGTCAGGGAAGCCAGGAGCGACGTGCTCTGCGTCTCGGCAAAATACCCGATCTGATCCGGGGTCAGGAAGCTGGCTCTGGTGTCCTGATAGACCTGACTGAAGTTTATGCCGTCTCTCGAGTAAGAGAACAACAGGTCCGTATTATTGTCCGTGATTTGCAACCACATGGGAGCCGTTGGGAGCGGCCCGTTGAGAGACGAGGGCGTACCGCTCCATGAGGTAGGATTGTTATTCTTAACGACCTGGGTAGTCTGAGAGGCCGCTGCTGAGGCACCGGGACCAAACAGGTACAGTTTGCCGGAACCGGAACCGCGCACTAATATGCCCACTTGCTGATTGCTGAGGTGATTCACGTTGGCGTTCACCAACGCGGTTAACGTCCAGGGGGCGGCGGGCGCGGTTCGATACCGTACCCGCGAATTACCGCCGCTCACGGCGGGCGCGTTCAAATACAGATAGCCGCCGGCCTGGGTCTCGGTGGCCGTCCCCTGGTTGTCCCAGGTCCACCCCGCCGTAGGTGGCAGCGTGACGGGGCTGTTGTTGTAGAACCATTGCCAGGCCGATCCGTTCCACCGGGCCGAGTACAGCGAGTTGGTCGAAAAGGCCATCTTGCCGACTTCGTTCGCGCCGGGCGTGGCGGCCGCGATATTAGCGTAGGTGTCGTACATCGAGCCCAGGTCGGTTCGGACCTGATCGAAGGCCGCCACCGCCAGAACCCAGGTGACCGCCGAGGCCGAAGCATGGTTGGCGGCCGCTGTCCCATCCTGAGCGCCCACCACCGTCAGCGTGTCGGTCGAGCGCGCCGTGCATTTGAAGATCTCATCTTCGACGCGCACCCAGAAGTCACCCGTCGACGGAAAGCGCGAGCCGTGGCCCGCGGTCAGGGCTAGCGAAACGCCGCCGGAAGTGTAACTGGATCCGAGGGTGCCGGCCTGGAAGGACGAGTTGGCGGAATACTTCAGGGTTGCCATGATTAGTTCGCGTTCAGGATGCCCTCGACATCAAAGGCAATCGTGAAGTCTCCGGCCGTCGCGGTCTTGTCGGCCCCGAAATCAAGGTAGGCGATTAACTCATCCGCAGACGACGCCCCGCCCCGCGACTTATAGAGCACCGCCCCGCGCGCGGTGATGGTGGCTGCCGTCCAGGTCAGGTCCGTGGCATCGAACACGCCCTCGTTGTCGGTGTTGTCGACGGTGACGGCCTTACCCGCCAGCGCCGAGCCGCCGGCCGTGTAGCCGGTGCCGGTCACTTCATTGGTCACATCGGAGCGCCGGGTGTGCGCGTCCTGGTCGGCGGTGTAGGTGGAGGTGACAAGCATCGCCTTGATCGTGTCGGTCGCCAGATTGATCGACCCGTTCATGATGTCGCGCTTGAAGCTGTTGTAGATGACGTTCGCCACTGGATGTAAGCCTCGCTATCTGTTGGTCAGGCTCGGATTATAAAAGACCGTGAACGATTCGAGGTCCATTCTCTCACCGGCAGCAATCGTCTTGAACTCAACGGTGTGATCGGGACTGTCGACCCAGCAACCTTCCTGGTAGTGGTCGTCGGGGAGTTCCTCGAGCGGCCGGGCCTCCAGATCCTCGTACGCTTTCCGGCCTTTGTCGTACACCCGCACCCGCAGGATCCCGGTGCCCTTGGCCGTGGCCTCGATCGTCTGCACCCCCATGTCGACGGCATTGGCTTGCTGCCGCCGCTTGAAGACCTCGCCGCTTTCGTAGATGGACTCGAAGGCGATGCCGTTGTCGTTGCCGACCGTGTCCCGATCCTGGACGAGGATCTTCTCGGCGCTGTCGGGCCCCAGCCAGAGTTTCGATTGCTGGGTGACAAAGCCCCGGATCATGGCGAGCGAGGAGACGTTCCCCATGCCGATTGTGTGCAGCGAGAAGTCGACCTCGGAGGCACCGCGCCCCCGCGCGTACGACCAAGCCAATAGATGGGTATTGTCTGACGCACCGTCTAGCGGAGCCGCGACATAGACAATCTGTTCGACCGTGTCGTCCACAATCCGCAGCGTATACAGGGCCACGCTCCAGTTGATCCGCTTCCACTCCGGATCGTTCATGTAGGAGACGGGGACCGGCTTATAGGCTCCCTCGAAGTCCCAGAGACCGGCCTCGTTGGCCACCCAGGCCAAATCGCCTGAGGTCGAGCCCTGTACACCGTGGATCGCCGCCGTCCCCAGAGCCTGGGAGACGCTGTAGGGGTTGGCCCAGGTCACCGGGTCGTCGTCGTTGTCGACCACCCCGTAGGTCCACTTGGGGCCCATCAGGTAGTTCACGCCGCGCAGTTGGATCCCGGTGATCATCTGGCGCTGGCCGGGAAGCTGGATGATGTGATTCGAGGTGGTCATTGTCTCGAAGTCGAACTGGTCGGAGAAGTAGGTGAGGACGCCCGTGAACAGGGCCATCCGGCTGCCGAGCATGACCACGGTGTAAGCTCTGGGGGGCGTGTCCCCGCCTCCATTTGTCAGGTAGTTGAAGTGATCGGTCAGGATCGTCCCGGTCACCAGATCCTCGTCAGTGATCGAGATGTCCATCTGGACCGTGTAAGGGGAGCCGCCGGGGACGGCCACTTCGGTATCGGGAACGATGTAATAGGCGTCCGGGGTCTCGACCGAGGTCATGACGGCACTGACAAAAGCCGCATCACTCGGCCAAGTCGTATTGATCGTCAGCCGGATCATCCGGTCGGCGACGATAGTGAACGAGATGGGCGAGAAGATCGCGGCCAGATAGGGTGAGGGCTTGCCCTGGAACCCCGAGCGGCTGGTGACGATGTAGGCCAGCTTGTGCAGACCAGCCGTGCAAAGGCCGGCCCCGGCGTCGATCGCGGTGGGGATCGCCGACATCGGCCCCATAAAAGCTACATCGACCGGCGTGCCGGTGACGAGCGGATGGATCACCCGGAGCTCGGTGGCCGCGTTCATGTTGGTCGTGTAGAGCGCCGCATAGACCCGCGTGGCGGCGTCGACGACGGTCGCCCCGTAGGCCCCGGGAATCACCTCGGCGGTAGCCTCGTCGCCCACGATCAGGTCGCGGAGCCGCAGGGCCCCGTTCTCGAAGGTGACGATCCGGTTGATCTGCCCGCCCACCAGTTCGTCGTAGGAGATCCACTGGTAGAGGGCGGTCATCTTGCCGGTGGCGTCGTCGCCGGCCGTGAACCCGTCGCGCCCGATCACCCGGCCCCCGTCGAAGCGCACGTTCTCGGCCCGCGCGGCGCGGTTGGTCAGATAGGTGTTCTGAGCGCGCGAGCCATTGGGTTCGGTCCGGACCCGCGTCCACGCGCCCCGCAGATCCGCCACCGGGCGTTGCTTGAGTTCGGCGAGGCTCATTAAGCGTCAAAGAGGTAAGAGATGACGTAGTCGATCGAGGTGCCGCCCGCGGCGGTGCCGCCGGTCTTGACGACTTTCAGGTTGGTGCCACGCGCCAGGGGCAGCCAGAACGCCGCCGACTTAGTGTTGGTGCCGAGCGTCTCGGTGTGAACGACGGCATCGCCCATCTGGGCCGCCACAATCGTTACCAGATCAGTGGGCGTCGACTCGGTGGTCTGGAGCCGCATGTCGGTCAAGGTGGTGAAGGTTCCGTTCATCTTGAACCGGAAGCCGAGCAGTTGAACAATGCGAGACTCCAGGCCGGGCACAACAACGATCCCGGCGTTCAGGTCGGCCAGAAGCAGTTGCCCCTGCATCGATTGCGGCGTGCGGGCCTTCTTGAGGAAAGTGCCCTGAATATTCTCGGTTTGAAAGCTCATGGTGATAGCTTCTCCTTGCGGAATTTACGGACCAAAAGTGGGGAAGTGGCCGCGCTGGCGGCGGCGGTTCGAGCCGACCGCGTAGGCGGCGGGCTGGATGCGGCGCTCCTGCTGCATCCGCAAGCTGGGTTGAATCAGGGCTTGCATGTGATTGGGAAACACGTACACCTCGTCGCGGCACCGCTTCGCGATGTCGTTCACGCCTTTGGTGGGGCCGATCAGCGAGACGGCTAGCTTGGAAACCACCGTCAGACAGTTGTCGATCCCGAGCGACCCGGTGTCCGGAGCGTCCCCCGAATGCAGGTACGTGATGCGGAGTTGCACGTCGGAGGTGGCCGCGTTGAACTGGAACGTCGACGAGCGCCAACTGTAGTAAATCAGCCGGCCGCTGGGAGTCCAGGGGATCGGCAGGATCTCGGTGTACTCCACGGGGAAGTACGACATATCCGGGGAACCATCCGGGCGCTCCTCCAGCCGGATGAGCGAACCGAAATTGGCAATACCCGCGGCGGCCGGCAGGAGGGTCAGCGTACCAGCCGGGAGCGTGTAGAGGGTCTGGAGCTCAACCTGCGAGTCCTGGCACTTCACCATCTCTTCGATAAGCTCGCGCCACCCCATCCCCACCGCCAGGGCTAGCTCCGGCATGGTAAACCGGCGCTTGGGAATATCTCCGAGGAGAAAAGCGGCCTCGTTGATTGCCTGTTCTACGGTGGGGATGGCCATGACGTTACCTGCCTCTCTAGCTCGGCTTCGGAGCCGCCGGGACTGGTGCGGCCTTGGGTAGAAGGCCCTGTGTCGCTCGGATCTGATTGTACCGTTCGAGATTGCAGATCTCGCGGCACTGGCCGCAGATGGCGGCGGTCATCGACATGGGTGTGTCGCAGTAAGGGCAGCGCACCTTACCGAGGGCGGCTTTGGCATCGAAATCCTGCCAGGGCTCTCCGGTGACGTTCATCAGCTTGCCCATAAACAAGTGCAATTTGGTTATGTTGCGCCATTCGCCCTGCGCGGCGAGGAGCCGGGCCTCCCTCACTTTCGAGGCGGCAAACTGCATCTGTTTCTCGTGGGCCTCCTGCGTCTCCGGCAAAGCCTTAACCTGTTCGAGCGTAGGGTTGTCGATCGAGCACACCCAGATGCCGGGCAGGCCCATGTCATCCGGCATGTTCTTGGCGTTGCGCCACTGGTTCACCAGATCGTCGGCGGTCTGGTGGGCAGGAATCCCTATCGTTTGATGAACGCCTTTGCCCATGTAGACCAAGGTGTTGAATTCCACCACCTTGAGCAGGAACGGGTCTTCGATCGACCCGGGCTCGAGGATGAAGACGTTGGAGTCGGTGGAGGTTGGCGGTATATGCAGGGCGCGGTAGGCGTTTTCCTGCATCGGCCAGATCGAAATAATTGTCCTACTCAATGGCTTGCTCCTGGTTCTCTCTGAATTCCTTTGACGGCAGCGACACGTAATCCTTGGCGCCGGGAAGGTGATCGAAGGCGAAGAACTCGTCGGCGATCGCATCTTCGACCGGGCCGCGCTCGGCGCGCTTCTTCTCCTCTAACCGGACGAGCAGATCCTGCTCGTGCTCTTCGAGTGTCATCCCCAGATGGATCCGGAGATGGAAGATCAGCGTCTCGGTGATTTTGCGGCAGGGCTCTTCGCCTTCGGGCATCGGAGAGCCGACCATGTGATACTCCCCACGGGCCGGGTAAGGCCATGTCTCGCCGAAGATGGCAAGCCATTCGCCGCGCCGCATATGAGACCACTTAGCCACGGCCCAGCGGTTGCCCACGATGTCAGCCACGGTGAAGCGCTCGTAGCGGCTCTCGACCATCCAGAGCGGGCCCCCGGGAGTGAGGATCTGGCGGGGGACCAAGTGGCCCTTGTGCTCAAAGCCCCAGAGCTCGGAGGTCATGGCCCACTTGTAGTTGTTCTCGCCGAAATCGTTCCTGCCGAACTCGGCGGCGAGACGCCCGTTGAGCTCGGCCAGTAGCTTCTGTTCCATATAGGTAAAGCGGGGCCGGCTGGCATATGCGGCCCGCCCCGTACGCTACTAGTACGTGGGTTGCGCGAGGTTATAAATTACCCCCGCATTCCCAAAATTTTGACACAAATAGTCCCTGAGGACGTAGAGGGCGAACCACGCGGTGGCGGCCGGTGATCCGTCTGCGGCGTACAAAGGAAACAACTTGTTCCCGTTCATCTCAAACCAGCCGACCGGGTCAATCTCGGCGATCGACCAGTCCTGCGGAGTGATGTAGTCGATGCGATTGGTGGCCTGGTGCGGGTCGACCGTTGCCGGAATCCCGGCAAACATAAACTTCATATCGACCTTGGGCATGATGTCGGCATTAACCTTGCCGGAGGTGAGTTCGAAGTGGGCAATGTCCATGACATTCTGCCTGATATTGGCCTGCTGCTTCTGGTTCACGATGGCCATCATCCCGGCAGGCGTGCCTTGGTCGATTTTGCGCCGCTCGATGATCTGATGGGCGATCTGCATGCCCATTTGCACCGTGGGCACATTGCCGCCGCCGTCGCGCACATTGACCAAAATCTCCGGCTCGTTGGCGCGGTTTACACCGTGCGTGGATCCGCTCGTGGCGATGTTGTTGTGATAGAGGAGCCCTTTGAGACCCGCCGGAGTGGATCCGGAAGTGCCTTCGAAGACGATCTTATCTCCGGTGGCCGCACCCGCGATCGTGACGGCGAAGGTCAACGAGCGGGTCGAGTAGTTGATGGATGAGAGTTTGAACGGGCCGCCGACCTTGGGAGTCACCAGAGTTGAATCGTAGACGTGATACCACTCGCCGCGCCGGAAACCCTGGACGCCGTTGACGGTGTCCATCACATACACGGTTTTCGAGGCAACGGTCGACTGGGTGAGCGAGGTGCCGAGGACCGCCGTGCCGTCGCCCATGTGCCAAGCCCTGTCGATGAAATCGGCGAAGTCAGGGATCATGGTCTTCAGCAACTTTTTGAAGCCCTGAAGCCGCGACTGCTCGGCCGCCGCGGTGGCGCGGCTGGCAAGTTGGGTGATCTGGCCTCTGAAGCTGAACGGGAAGTAGGTGGTGATCATCACGCCGCCTTCCTGTGCGCTCCCAAGTCCCAGGCCGCCGCCGTCCGGGTTGTAGGTGCCGACCCGGCCACCATTCGTAGTTAGGTAAGTCGCGCGGAAATCGCGCTCCGAGACCTTCTCAACATCGGCTTTCGAGTTGATGAGATTGACAACCGTATCGAAGCGCCCGAACCAGTCAGGCAGCTTGGGCGCAACTTTTTCCATTTGCGCGAAAACGAGATCTGTGGCCACGATTTTCTCCCTTTTGAGTCAGAAAAAAGGCCACGCGGGACGCGCGAGCGTCTAACTGAAAACGGCGTCGAATTCTTGAGACCAGGATTTGGAATCGAACTTACCGCCGCCCGGAGTAGGCGCTGACGCACCGTTGGGAGCTATGCCCCCGGCGGGTGTTCCACGTAGCGATTGCGTACCTTTTAGCCTCTCGTGAGTCTTGTCGCTTTTCGCCTTGATGGCGGTAGCAGACTCGGACAGAATTGCTGGAGCCTTCTCGCGAAGCACTTGCTCTGCCCTGGAGGTATATAGCTGAATGAGACGCGCTCGCCAACCATCCCGGATGCTTTCGTTCCCGGCAATTGCGGCTTGCTTGTAAAAACGCTCCCGTTCGCCAGCAAAGCGCTGGTCGGTCAGGAAGACGTGCTTGAGTTCCTCGCGAAGCCGTATTTCCACGTTCTTGCGAGTTTCAGGAAAATTCTTGAGAGAGGTGAGGACCGGCTTGATGGCAGCGGCGATCGCGCCAGAGATATTAGTCTCGATGGCGGCCTTGGTGCCGTTGTTCCAGTAGTCCCACTCGGCCTTGGCCTGGGCGGCCTCTTGCTGTTCGATCGTTTGCTCGCGCCGCTCGATCTGCTGGACCCGTTCGGAGAGCGGATCGGGGGCCGGCTGCTTGGTCAGTTCGGCGCGCTTGCGATAGTTCCCGGTCAGCGCCTGATCGGCGCGCTGCACCGAAGCCAGGAGCTCGCGCCCCGCCTCGGTGTCGAGCCCGGCCGCCACGGCCTTCTTGTAGAGGTTGTCGAAGGTGTGCGCGTTGATCCGCTGCTCTAGCCCCTGGATCACTTCGGGCGCGGCGGTCGACGCGGCATGGAGCAGCGCGTCGGCCATCGTCTCGTGCGGGTTGTAGGCGGTGTGCCCGCCCTCGTATGCCTTCCTGGCGGTCTTGAATAAGTAGCTGAAGGCGCGGGCCTGCTCGGCGGGATCCGCGCTCATCGTGTCGAAATCGATCGAGTCGAGGAGCGTCTTGTCGCTGGCGAGCGACTTGATGGTGTCCGGAGTGACGGGCCCATCGAGCCCAAGCTCCTTGGACAAGGTGCGCGCGGCCTGATACCCGGCGAAGACTTCCTTACCGCGGGCTTCGGGGTACCGGATCCACTTCTTGCCGCGCTGCTCGTACTCCTCGCCCTCGCGATCCTCTTCGGCGACCGGCGGCGGTGCGGCTTCTACGGCAGGCTTCTCGGCAGGAGGGGCGGCTTCTTCAGAAGCGGGCTCGTCATCGGCGGGCTCGTTTTCAAAATCGATCGGCGACGACGGCTGGACGGTCGAATCCTGTGGGTTCGTCTCGCTCGCGGGGCTGGTCGTCTCGGTCGAAGAGCTTTCCGTCTCGCCCGTAGCGTCGGCGAACAACGTGTCGATTTCAGCGCTGATCGTTGTAGCGGCTGGACTCGCAGCGGCTCCAACAGAACCCGGTTCTTCCATTGCTGACATTTATAACACGGCTGTTATGGTTCAACAAACGGGATCGTGTTGCCGTCCGTGTCGTAGCTCCACCGCGCCGGGCCGTCAGGCCGGATGTCCAGGTGCAGGAACGTGGACGAGACGCCGATCCCGCCATTGAGGAATGCATTCACCTTTTCCGCCGCCGCATAAAGTTTTTTTACGGGCAGATGGGCGACGTGGATGTCGGCTGCCATCCCTTGCGGATGTTGGCTCGCCGGAGCGCCGCCGCACTCTTCGTTGTGGCCAGGGCAGCGATAGCCGCTGGTGATCACGATCGGCTTGCCGATCAGGTCGCGCAATTCCTGCAGGGCGTAGATGAGGGCAGTGTCGGTCTCATTCGAGCCGCACCCGCACTGGCAGGCGAACTCCTCGAAGACAAAATTCTTGGTGATGGGCGTGGTCACTGGGGTTTCCATAATCCTCTCCTTAAGCCGGTGGCGCAGATTCTTGCGGCGGGGCCGCCGCCATCGCCTGCTGCATCATCGCCGCCTGCGCGGCGGCGTCCTGTTCCTGTCCGTGGAGCTTGACGTTCTGGAAGTACTGCGCCGGGTCTTGCTCGGCCTGCTGGCCAGCCGGGCTCATGCACCATTCGCGAATGATCATGGCGATGGTGGTGTGATCGGTGTCGAGGAACGGATCGATCGGGACCGAACTGGTTTCGACCGCCGGTATCCCCGTCATCGGGTCAACCCACGGCATTCCCGTCATCGGGTCGAGCTGCGGCGGGGTCGGTGGCTCCATCAGGAGTTTTTGAATGCGGTTCATCACCATGTTGAACAGGAACTCGCCAGGCGCGTAGAAATCGTCGACGCCGAAGTACGCTTTGGTTTGCCCCGCGTTGATGGGATGTCCCAGGCCGATCGATTGCGCCAGTTGCGGCGCTTCCTGGGAGAGGCCGGAGAGCTTCGTCACTTTCTCGTTGAACGATTGCGGCGCCGTGTCGGCGGCCTCGATGTGCCAGCCCTCTTCTTCGAGGTCGGCCAGATCGATGGACTCGCCCACTTCACCGAAGCCGGTCGAGGGAACCGACACCGAGCCCACGCCGTGACGCGCACCGAGCCGGATCCCGTCTTCCAAAATGTCGCTGACGAAGTTCTGCATGCTCTCAAACGGTAACTGCAGTCCCTGCAACGCCCCGGCTTTTTGTTGCTGATCCTGTCTCCAGGTCGGCGCGGGATCGCCGCCGCCGAAAAGGGCCGGCTGAATGTTGTCGGCTTCGCGCGTGTACTGGCGCATCATCTCGGCGACCGGCATCAGACCGCTGTGCAGAACGGCGGTGGGAATTGTGACGAACGCCTTTGAGAGGTCGACGCCGCCGGTCCTGGTGAAGAGGAGCTCGCTCACGCCACCGGACTTCTTGACCACCTCGGGGTTGAGGATCTGGCTATCGACAATGTGTTTCGGGATGCCGCGCATCACGATCTCGTCGGCCATATTCCAGAAATTGTTGATCGAGTCCTGCTGGCCCATGATGTTATGCACGAGGCCCGGCCCGTTGATGTAGGCATTGGTGCCGGTCTTGCAGACGCTCCAGTGCTCGGTCATCTTCGCCGGATCGACCGCCACCGGCCGCCCGCCCATGCGGTGAATGAGGCAGCCGTCCGGGTAGAGCTTTTCGGCGGCCCGGCGGATCTCACGCGGCATACCGTCGTAGGCGCACGGGTTGAGCCACCGTCTCCCGTACGTCACATTCTCGGTGGCGCGGTCGACCGTGCGATCGTTCGGGTTCTGGATCTCTTCGAGGATGCGCGCGGCCTCGGCCACGTTCTCGTCGGTGTCCCAGTCGGCGAGCGGAGACATATCCTTCTTCGCCGCGGCGAGCCGCTGCAGCACGAGCTTGGCTTTCTTCTTCGAGAGCGGGTACGAGTAATCGAGCCACTCGCAGTCGTCGTCGATCCACTTCGCCTCATACGGCGTCATCACTTGAATGCAGGAGAGCAACTGCAGTTCGGGCATCCCCTTGGCATATTCCAGTTCGCCCTTCTGGACCGTCTGGTCGATCATGGGCCCGGGAATGACCGGCGACGTCGCCGGATCGAGCGGAGCCATGCAGTTCTGGCACTGGGGACTCCCCTCGGGGCTCTTGCCGCCGCAGTATGGGCACACCATCTCGCCCGGGGCCTGCGCCTGTTCCAGTTCGTAGATCGGCTCGGTGTGAAACCCGTGTTTCTTGCCGTTGACGACGAGATCGACAAACCCGTACACCGGGCCCGTGTTCCAGACCACTTCGGCAATTTCATTCGGAGCCCGGCGCTGCAGCTTCCAATACCTGAGCAGATGCCGCGCCATCGTGTTCGCCTTCGAGGCGACCTGGGTCTGCGAGAAATTCTGCGCGTCGTTGGGGACCGCTTTCTGATTCAGCCGTCGCTGGCCCACAAGGCTGTTGAACTTCTGGCCGTCCGAGAAGACGATGTTGTACACGTTGGCGAACACGCGCTGCGTTTCTTCTTTGATGTCGAGCGGCACCCAGTCGAACGAGCCCATTTGCGAGTCGTATTTGAGATGGCCGTACTGCTTGCCTTCCCAGTAAAAAAGGGCCCGCTTGGCCCGGAGAAGTTGGGCGGTGCGGGCCGCTGAGATGGGCCGGTCGAGATCTTCGAGGATCCACTTGCCGAGCGCGTTCGAATGCACCTCGACGAAGTCTGCGGGCGTCACCACTGTCTTTGAATCGGTGTCGGCAATCACTTCTTAATCGCTCCCTGAGTGCGCGGCCAGGAACTCTTCCATCGCCCGGCCTTGGCGTTTCGCCACAATCGCGCTGGCGTTGACTGTCTCAGGCTCTACCGAGCCCTGCTGGGGATGAAACTGCGGCGGCATCCCGCCGACATCTTCGAACTGCTTCATCCCCCACGCATACTGGCTGAACACATTAACGACGAGCTTGTAGGCGGTGTCCTTCTCGCGCTGGAGCTCGCGGCGTTCGGCTTCGAGCGCATCAATCCGCTCTTGCAGAGCAAGACCTCGTGCCTGGAAATGCACGGCGTCGAGCCGCTTCTCTTCGGCGATGTCGTACGCCTGGCGCACGCCCGGGATCAGCATGATCAGCGAGGTCCAGAAGCCGGGCCTCATGGCTAGTACTCTTCTTCGGGAAGCTCTTCTTCTTCTTCGGGGAGTCCTCCCCCCTCTTCTTCGAAGGGCATCGCCGTGTCGTCGACGGCCCCGGCGGCCGAGCCGAGGATTTCGAACTTGTCGCAGTGGCCATCGGGCTCGCAGTCGAACTTGTTCCGGTTGCAGAACATTCGTTCTTCGTCGAAGTGCTCGCAGCTTTCGCAGCGCTCACCGGCACTGGTGTAGTTGACCGATTCCTGCGAGATGGCGGTCGTGCCGCCCTTGGCTTCCGGCCCCGGGCCGGCCGATCGCGGCGGCGGCGGCGGCGGGCCTTTGGGAGGCGGCGGTGCCTCCAGCGAGGTCGGCGGCGCTCCCAAACCTTCGTCCATTGATGGGCTCATGGGTTGATCTGACCTTTCCGGACTAGCATAGCGTCACGTAACAAAATACAGGACTCGCCCGCATTGTTTTGCTTATCGTAACGCTGCTGGGCCAGCCTGCCGATCATAATCCTCATGTTGAAGTCCTGATCCTGCGCGTTCGAGTTCGAAATCCGCGCCACTTCCTCCTCGATGTAGACCTCGCGCGGCACCTTTGATTCATGGTCTTTGAACCCCATCACACCGTAGCGCAGCGAGTCGGCGGGATCGTCGCCGATCGTCGTCTCCGTCGAATCGAATTTTTTAACATCTTCGGGGTTGGTCGGATAGTCCGAGATGAGTTTTGGGATGGTCTCAATGAGAATCTGGCACTTATCGTGGATCCGCAAACGCGGCAGGACCTCGTCCTTTTCCGCCGCGAACATCGCCATGTACTTCTGGTACGCCACGATGCCCTTGGTAAGCTGGATCTCCTCGGCGTAGGCCATATCGGGCTCGGCTTTCTTGCGCAGCGGCTGGAAGCGCAGCAGGCCGCGCAGGTACTCCCAGCCGTTCTCGCGCGCGTTGTTGGCGCGGGTGAACCAGATCGACGAACCCTCGATCTCGCTGGTGGCCAGCCGTTCCTCCCTCATCCGCATCGCGCCCGGCACGTCGATCTTCGACACCGCCAGTTCCTGCGGCGTGAACTCCATAATCAGCGAGGATCCTGGCCCCAGGATGCGCTGGACGCCGTAAGCGATCTGATCGCTGATCATGTGATCCTTGTCGCGCACCTGGAAGGCATCGGGCGAGAGGTAGCACCGCAAGCGCGGCTCGCGCATTTGCTCGAGCTTCGCCAGCGAGCGCCGCGCGATCTCCGCGCCGAGCTCGTCGGCGCCGTAACCGGCCACCACCAGTTCGTCCTCGACGTGAATACGCTTGTCCTGGCCGAGCGCGTACCAATACACCGCCGAATGGTGTTGATGGCCCCAGTCGATCGACATCCAGCGATGGCACCAGCCGGGGATCGTAAAGCTGGGGATGACATGATACGCCTCGGGAAAATCCTTGAGCTCGGACGAGATCGCGCGCGACCGGAAGTTCGGATAGAACATGCCCGCGCTGATGTCCCAGTCGCCGTCGATCCACGCCTTCCGGCGCGACTCGGGATGCGACGGATCGGCGAGGCGGTCGGCATAATGCGGATCCTGCGCGAGTAACTGCGGGTTGTCTTTCAGCGGCCCGTGTAAGTAGATCTTGACTCGCTTGGAATGCGGGTCGAACATCGGCGTCCCGTAGGGGAATAGCTCGCCGTTGGCGTGCTGGCGCACCTTGACGAAGCGGGCCTTCAGCCATTGCGCGCCTGGCCCATCGGGATTGGCGGTGAGGAGGATCTGCGGCCGCAATCCGGGCACCGTGGTGCGGTTCGAACTCAGGATGGCGGCGTAGAGCGCTTCGGACTTGATCTGCTCTGCTTCTTCAATAACGATACGGTGATACTCATGACCCCTATATTGTTCAAAAGAAGCCTCATCCTTGAGGTAGCCGGTGTAAATCATGGCTCCGGTCGGAAACAGGAAGCTGGTCGGATTCCCCTTCTTCACGGCTCCCATGAGCTTGTAAATGGCCCACGCCTTTTCGATGGTCTCCTTCATCGCCTCGTTCGACAAGCGGAGGAGCGTGCCCACATACTTCGGGTTGTGAACGTAGAGCGCGGCCCAGGCGATCCCGGCGCTGGTTTTGCCGCCGCCGCGGGGCCCGCCGGCCAAAATCTCGTCGCAGATGAAGCGCTTGTCCGGAGCCTGCGGCGCGAGCGTGACCGGGTCGTAGAAGACGACGCCGTCCGGGTTACTCCAATAGAAGATCTGCTCCTGCATGCCCGGGTTGGCTTCCCAGACTAACTGCTCGTTGTAAATAAATTTGGTGCGGTTGTAGGAGCCGATCTGGAGCGCCATCTGCTCCATCGTGAGCGGGACGGCGGCCTGGGGCTGGCGCGGCTTATTGGGACGGGGCACTTATAGGGCGAGTATAAGACCAACGAGCGCCCCCCGGTCGTCCGAACGCGGGGAGCGCCCTCGTATCTGTTGGTTCAGGCCGGAAGGAACCTGCCGGCCGGAATCGTTTACGCGACCGGCTCTTCTTCCGGAGGCGGCGGGACCGGGAGCGGGTATTTCAGCAGCCACTCGTCGATCAGGATGGAGGTCTGGAGCGCGCCAATGTAGGCGGCCTCGCGCACCTGGAGAAGAAAGGCGTGGAGTTCTTCCAGCGTGGGCGGCGGGAGAACAACGGGAGTTTCTAGAACAGTTCCTTCAGGCATGGCTTTCTCCTTACTCGACTCCGAATTTAAAGGGCGCGAGCGAGGCCGGATTGGCAGACGGCGTCGACACCATCCGGTAGGTGATGTTGAGCGTGATGGTGCCATCGCCGCCGGTCACCTCGCCGCCTTCCATGTGGAGCACCAGCGGGGCTCCTTCGGCCACGGTGGCCGGAACGGCCAGCGCAAAGGCCGAGCCCGCATTCACGGTCTGGTCGAGCAGGCCGGTCGCAGACAACGGCAGCGTGACGGGCAGGCCCGCCGCGTCCATCGAGCGGATCACCAGCGTCGAAGCGCCGACCACATAGGGCAGCGTGCCGAAAGAGTACTGGAGGTCCGAGGCCATCAGTTCGAGCACCTGACCGGCAGGAGCGGCATCGAGCAGATGGACCGGCAGCGCGCCCAGCGTGAGGATTTCGGCAGAGCCGACCGTGATCGGCACCGTGACCGGATCGGTCGGCGGGATCGGCGGCGCTGGCTCGGGCAACCCATCGGGATAGTAGTGAAGCAGAAACTTGTCGATGATCTCGACCACGCGCCGGGCCGAGCCGGGCGCAATGCGCCGGATGGCGACCAGTAAGACGGTCATCTGTTCTGCCGTGGGCGGCGGTGGCGGGGGCGGGGGCTCGTCCACAAGTGGAGTGACGGCCACGGGAGTAACGGACATGGGAGAGGCTTCTACTTCTTCCTCGGCGGTTTCGTGCTCGGAGTAGGATCGGCGGCGCATGGTGGCTCCTTCGAAGAGATACTACCACCCGCATCGTCGACGATGCCGACAAATTGCCGGATCGCCAGGAGAGCCGCGCGCAGGTTGCGATTTTCACGGCGGGCCTTAGAGAGTTCCCTTTCGAGAAATTCGATATGTGCGCTCTGGACGGAGGCGGCGTTTCGGACGCTCATAGGAACTTCGCCTTCCCGCACGGCCCGCACCATTTCATCTGCCCGCACGGCTCGCCGCACTCGCGGCACTGGTTCACCGGGACGAACGGGTACGGCTCCTCGTAGATCAAAGGCCCCACGAGCCGTTCGATGTGCCGTTGGGCCTCCCGGCGCGATTTGGCTTGCGTCCAGAGTTCCCCGGGCCGGCGGAAACACCAGCCGGTGCCCTCCAGGCGGCGGATCTCGAAGCCGCGGTAGTAGGACTTATCGTCCGGGTCTTCGTGCTTGGCGATCGCCCGTTGATATGCCAAATCAATCAACGCAGTAAACTGAGCGTCTTTGAGGGCCTGATCGCGCCGCTTGCGCGCCGAGCAGGACAGGCAGAAGATCTTGCCATCGGCGATCACACGGTGGCGCTTGCGCCCGCACTCGGGGCACGTCTCATAGGCAAAAACGCCGGGATTGCCGAACTGGACCGGTACGCTGTCGGCCGGAACGATCTCCTCCGGTTTGATCCCCAGCGCCTTCAGGAACTCCCTGTCGGTGCGGGTCATCTTAATTGGCCCGCGCCTTTTCCTTGAACGCCTGCGCCTTTTCCATGTTCGCCTGGGCGTGTTTGGCCAGTCTGGCCATCTCGTCGATCTTCTCGCGGATCTGCTTTTCCACGATGATGTACGCCGCGAAAGTCTCGTCGTACGGCACTTGGCGCACGATCTGGCCGGCCTTGTCGACCAGCGTGGCCGTGATCGACAGCAGACTCAGCGCCTCGTCGACAGACCTGCAATCGGTGATCATCAGCGTCATCATCTCGCTGATATGCTTGAACCCGTTGGCCACCAGGCCGACCAGGATCAGCGCGTCACTGTGCGACAGGTCCAATAACACCCGGACCCGCGCCTTCTCATCTGTTGCCATATTCACCTCGACTCCAAATTTCACCTTCCGCTTGCCAGAACGGGATGAGTGGCGCGGCACGTTGGCGGCACGCCAGCGCCACTCGACGTCGAGGTGAAGCGACACCCAAAGCGTATCACGTTTTGCGCAAAGACGGCCTTCTATTGTTCGCCTGCTGCTTTGCCGTGGCCCATCTGACGTTGCCGGGCCGGTAGCCATCGTTGTTGTCCGGGTAGCGATCTATCGAGTGTTTGGAAGACGGTCTGGGGCCTACGTAGGCGTAGAACGATTCAAAACTCGCTCGCCATTCCGGACAGATGGTTATGCCTCTTCCGCCGTAATCAGCGTAGTTCCGGTCATTGGGATTGGTGCAGCGCTGGATCATGGAGCCCCAAACGTAATATTCCGGAACCTCTCCCAACCTTTTGGGAAGCTCAGGACTGTGATGACGTTGCCGACCACTCCCCGGCAGGCAGCCGCACGATTTGGGCGATCCGTAGTGAAAGGCGTCCAACTGGACGATTTTTATGTTGCCGCACTCGCACTGACACTTCAGCATTCTGTTGTTGCCAATGCGAGGAAGTTCGCAAATTGCGGTCATCCGGCCGTTTTTGTCGCCGGGTTGTACGAAGATAGTTCTTGGTCGCACAGGGCCCTCCTTGGCTCTTTGCTACTTGGCCTGCACCGTTAGTAGCGGTGCGGGCCTCCCCGATTCTAATCCAAAAACCCCTTGCACGGTTTTGCGCAAAAGGGTACGCTCAGGATTGGATGGGGGCGCGGTGGGAGCCGGTCGACGAAGGAACGGCTTCTCATCAGACCCGCGCTTTCATCCGACTGAAGGCGTATGAGCGAACATTGCCCCGGCTGCCGTAACTCGGATCCCACGCCGCCAGGCGTCGATCCGCTCGGCGTCATGCGGAAGCCGTTCGGCTTCTGCTTACGGTGTCAGAAAGACGAGCAGTATTGCGAGTGCGACGAGCCCCTCTTGGAGCCTCAGAACCCCAGTCACGGGACGATGTCGAAGACGATGGAGCATATCGGGCTTTGGCAGTGGAAAGCGATGAAGAAATGAAATTCTTAAAGGAACTCGGCTGCAAAGTGTTCGGCCACGCACCGGCCTTTGCCTCCCTGAGCGTGCCTAACCACTGCATCACCTGTAAGACGCCCATGATGTGGAACCCCGGCACCGAGTGCTGGGACGCGCTCCAGGTAACACCGGAAGCGCCCCCGCAGTCCACCTGGAATGATTATTAACTTACTCTGCCCCTCCTGCCAGGAGAGGAAAGTAACGCTGGTCGAAGGCACCAGCGAGTTTTTATGCACCAAATGCGGGGCCTGCGGCCGCGCCGCTTCCCAGCGCCCCCATATCATCTTCGCCATGCGCAACCAGTACTTACTCATCCGCGAAAAAAGGAGGAACACTCATGCAGGTTTTCAATGCGATCGACCTTAACACCGTTCGTGAAGACGCGGCCCTGGACAACGGCTGGCGCATCGAGATCAGCGCCCAGAAGGCGAGCCTCACGCTCGCCGAGGCCCGCGACCTGGGTAAGATCCTCCGCGCCCTGGCTGACGATCCCGCCGCCATGCACCGCTCGCCCAAAGAAGATCCTACTTTCTGCGAGGAGAAGTTATGAGCGCCTATGCTCCTTCGTTGAACAAAGTCATCCTGCGCTACAAGACCGCCACCACCGAAGTGACCATGCCTTTCGAGACCGTCGAGGAGGCCCGCTCCTATCTCGCCTACGTGATTCCCCGCAGGCTCAAAGAGGAGCGCGAGAACCGCGTCACCGGCCTCAACATCCCCTCGCCGGCCATCATCGAGGATTCCATCTACATCCACGAGGTCCATCAGCCATGAGCCGGATTTTCGATCCCCCGCGCCCGCTGGGAAACCGCGTGCTGGTGAGTTACTCGACGCCAGACACCCAGATCACGCTGCGCTTCGAGAATGTCGCCACCGCGCGTAGTTACAAGAACGGCGAGAAAGTAACTGCCGAAATCATATGCCTTCAGAAAGTAAATCCATGAACGGAAACATCACCTTTGCCATCGAGCAATTCGAAGCGGCCTGCGACGAGGCCCTCGCCACGTTAGGCACTCATCACGCGGTCCAGATCATAAACCACCGCATCGAGCGGCGCCAGATCATCCAGGAACTCGCCCCCAAAGAGAATCACGGCGGCGAGAAACTGTTCACCCGCGGCATCGACCCGCGCCTCCAAAACCAAGCGGGGATGGCCGACCTGGAAGCCGCCGCTGCCCGCCAGCGGCTGGCCGAGGAGAATGCCCGCGACGAGGCCGCGCACATCGAGGGGATCAAGGCCCTCAATAAAGTCTATGGTTGTAAGTGATGGATATATTTCTGACCGGGCTCGGATTTTTCATCCTCTTGAACGTCTTCGCCTGGATCGACTTCAAGTGGCTCAGTCGCCGAAAACGCCGGCCCGGATCATCGCCTTCCCGATCCCCGGAGTAACATCGATCACGAATAACTCCTCGTCGGCGGCCGCATCGAGGTTGTAGACCGAAATCGGATGGTCCCCGTGCTCTTTCTGGAACATCCGCAGTAACTCGATCAACTCGGAGACGTCCACTTACTCCACCTCAAGCTCGAAACCCCGCCGGGTCGCATGCCCGCCCGTGATCGCGAGTCCTGCCTCCAGGGCCGCCTTCAACACCGGCCCCGTCTTGCCATCTCTGAGCGGCACCGCCACCACCACCACCCCGCCATCCACGTCGATCATCGTCTGGTAGGGCAAGCGCCGCCCGATCGCCGAGCGCACCTTCTCCAGGTTTTCCTTCGTCGTCATTCCCATACCGTATCAGTGATCGCCAGCCGGCCGCAGCGGCTACAGGTCTTCGAAGTCCACAATCCGCCATTTTCCGCCACCACCGGCCCGTCATAGAGATGCGGCTGGTTGCCTTCGCACTGGCGCGGCCCGAAAAATATCTTGGTCAGGTACTGCGCCGCCGCGCACTGCTCGCACGAGCGCTTGCGCGACCTGAGCAACACCGGTCCCTTAGGGCAGGTGTGGAGGTTGGTCCGAGAGACCGCCGCCGCGCTTGCCATCCTGCTGCCTTTTTACCATGTTCTCCCGCAGCCGGTCCCGGAACGCCACGATCTGGGCATGAACCCGGAAGGCCCGCGCCAAAGCGTCCCGCCGCGCCTTATCCCCTTGTTCCACAAGCGTTCCACGCTTTTCCGGGGAGTGTTCCACAGGATGTTCCACGGTCATCTATCCTCCGGCTCCTCGAAAATCGACGCCGCCCGCCCCATTCCGCCCTTCTTCATCTTCTGGATCGTCTCGCGATGCACAACCTTCTCGTAATCGTCGTCGCGCGGCAATCCCCTGTTGTACTTGGTCGTCCTGGACAACGCATACGCATTCGATTCGAGCGGCCCGATCGCATTGTCCAGCTTCCGCTTCCACGCCCCCGGCCCCCAGTCGAGCGTCCCCGCCCCATAGTCCTTCGGCTCGGTGTCCATCTTCTCGGATTGGTCGAGGTCGACCAACCTGTGCTGCAATCCGTGCGCGATCTCGTGCCGCCTCACCTGACCGAACATGTCCTGTTTGTTTAACACTTCACCCGGATCCTGATGCTGCGGAATGTCCTTGTCGATCGAGATATACTCGTCTACCCCACGGTCATTCTGCATCCGCTTCTTCGCCGCCGGATCGTTGAGGTTGTACCTCCGGTGCCGCCCGTGCGCCCCAGCCAACTCCTCGTGATAGATCGGAATCCGCATGTACCGGTCCTGGGCCACCGGCTCCGGCTTCTTCTGCTCCCGGCCGTACTTGGCCGCGAGCTCGGCCTTCTGAATCACCCCGCCCTGGCGCTCATACTCCTTCAGCGGCTTCTTCGGTGGTGGCTGCGGCATTTCCTCACCGTTCTACCACGGCCGCCGTCCTCATCCGCTCCATCTCCTCGTAAATCTCCTCCACCGCCTCCTGCACATGATACGAATGCCCTCCATGCAAATCCACCCGCGTCCCCTGCTTCGATTCCTGGATCGCCAATATCGCCTCCACCCGCACCCATACCACCGCCTCCACTCCTTCCCGCGTCAACCGGATGAACTTCACTTACTCATCCTCCCGAGTAAGTAGTGTAAGTTAGTTTTGCGCAAAACGGCAAGTGGACTATTCCGGCGGCGCTCCAGTGAAAATAGTCCAGCGTCTACGAGTACGCCCTTACCCCTGGACTGGACCGGGATCCCCAAAAACACGAATGCCCCGGTCTTGAGTGATAGACCAGGGCACCCGTGCGTTAAAATGTTCACCGGACGCCCACAGCGTATCACATCTTTATCCCTTTGCGCAAAATATTTTCCACTTGCGCTCCGGCCGCCTCCAGGCGCAAAATGGGAATCGTTAAAATGGACACCGCGGCTGAATCCCCAAATCGAGCGCGCCAGATCGGCTCTGCGCTTCTCGGAGCAAGGCCAGCGTTGTATACGGTCTCCCCGACCCGCTCCCCGTGGCGGTCGGCTCTCTTACCTCAAAGCGGGACGGCTCCGATCGTCGAACTCAGCGCCTCTGCAATACCAAACACCGGGGTGAATAACCCGTGGGATCCTGAGTTCGGGCTGCTACAGCACGAGGAAACGCCTCAAAACGACTATCCTCAAGATTGCAACGAAGTTAAGAGCAATCCGAAACTGTAGCCTCGGGGCCAAATACGCCCCCCAACTCGGCCCGCCGCGAAACAACAGGAGCGTAGTCCCGTGCGGGGGATCATAGGGGGGCCTTATAATCCACTCATGCCCCTCCAAAAAGGCTCTTCCTCCAAAACCATCCAGAAGAACATCAAAACCGAGATCGCAGCCGGGAAACCCCCAAAACAAGCCGCCGCGATCGCATACAACGTCGCCGGAAAAGCAAAATCCTCCCCTAAAAAGTAACCCACCACCACGGAAAACGGGGCCCCACCCTCGAAAACAGGCCCCGGACGGTTACTAGAACTACTAGCACCGATCCGTCTTCCGCTGCTCCCGAGCCGCAGCCTGCGGCTGCTCGCATCCTTCGGATGCGGGGGGTTGGGAGGTCTGAAAGCTCAACGCGAGCGCAACGCGCAAGCGCTCAAATGCTTCCTCAGGCTCGGCGGTGCGCCGGGCCGCAAATACTCCCTCTATCTCCCTTACCCCCACTACCTCCTCCAAAAAAAACCCCGATTTCGAACTTTCACACTCCCGCCAACCCTCTCCCGCTTTCCTCGAATTCTGTACTTCACACCTCTCGCAACACACCCCTCGGCCTGGCCGGCGGGGCCCCGCGGATTCCGGGCATGGGGTGGTCGCCTTCATCCTATTGAGCCGCATCGACTTGCTCGAGGTCGAGCCCTCAGAATCGGCCGGCGACCCGGCGAGCCTCCATCAATCGGAGTCGAGGCCGTCGCCGTCTTCGCCGTCTTCGGCCCGATCCGACACACCTGACAATGTCCGTTGTAGGGTATCTTCCAGGGCCGGTGGGCCCGGCGGCATCTCTACATCAATGAATTCCAGGGGGATTCCCGCCGCGACGTGCCCTTCCACTTGAGCGGCGGTCGCCGAAACCCGGCGGCGCGCATCATTGATACGATGCCGGGCCACGCCGGGCCCGGCTCCGCTGGCCGGGATCGGCTGCAGTCCACTTGATAAGACCACCACCAGCGGGCCGGTGCCGCTCGCGCCGCCAGCGCCGAATGCGCCACGGCCCATCTGGGCCAGGAACTCACCCGTCTCGACGGCGGCGGCGCGCTCCAGGGCGCGTTCCTCTTGGAGCAGGCCGGTGTCGAGCCGCGCATCGACCACTTCCCGCCATTGATCCTTTGCCAAGCGGATCGACCGCATCTCTTTAACGATCAGGCCGGTCGCATCGCCCGCAACGCCGGGATCGGCCATCGCGGCGCGGGCCTGGACCACTGCTTCCAATTGATCGGTGCGGCGCTGTATACGTGCGAGCCTGTTCTCAGCCTGCGTCACCGCCAGCTTCACGAACCGCTGATCAGCGCGGGCCTGCAATGCCTCCCGATTGGCAAGCAATCTTGCAGGCAAGTGCGTTTGGCCATGTCGATGAATCGAGTCATCACTGACCGCGAATTCCCGCGCCAAGTCCGGGTAGCTCCGATCACCGGCCACCAGGAGCGCATCGATGCGGTCGCGGGCCGGGTGAGAGCACACGGTGCAGCGTGGGCCGGGAGTGCGAGGTGGAAGGCCGGTGAGCGGGCCGGTGGCGCTGGCGGGTGGGGGCGTGGTGATTCCAGAGCTCGACGGGTACACGGTGGCAGATTTATTTTCGGATTCATCGCACCTGGCGTCATCCTGTTGATTCTGAGAGGGTTCCATGCGGTGAGCGTATCACGGTTGGAATAGTTCCGATTATCTCTCTAATAGGTGTAACCTTCGGGTTGCCGGTGGCATCCTCAACTATTCGGCTCTCCGTTTCGAGATGAGAGGTACGAAGGGAAAGGTGAACAGAAGAGATGAAAGCGATTATCGTTGGAATCGTGCTGGCCGGGATGGCGCTGGCCGAGACGGTGTACTTCGGATCGGCCTCGAAGGCGTTTCACAAGACGGTGGCGTGCAGTGCGAGGCCGGGCAAGCCTCACCAGTTGCACGCGGATCGAGCGGTGGCCGTGAAGCATGGGCTGAGTGAGTGCAAGCGTTGCTGGCGGGCGGCGAGCGCGAAGTCGAGCAAGGCGGGGAACGGCGCGTGGGCTGAGAAGGCCGAAGCAAAGGAGGTCAAGTAGAGATGGCGAGACGTAAGCAGGAGCCCATGTCGGTCAAGCAATTGCGCGAGGCCGTGGTGCAAGCGGGCGCGTGGTACTGGTTCAAAGCGGAGAACGGCGACGAGCAGATCCAGAGCGCGTTGATGCGCGAGGGCTACCGGGCCGGTGTCGATGCGTTGCGTTGCTACCAGGAAGGCGAGCCCACGGCGGCTGAGTTGTATGCGGCGGCGTTGAAGCTCTGGCCGGTGTCGCGGTTGCATCCATTGATCTAGCGGGTCGAGTCAGGGCCCACCGGCACCGGCCAGTGGGCTCCTGGCGCGGATCTGAGGATCGTAGCGAAGACGGAAAGGTGAAAGTGATGCATCCGAGTTTGACGAGTTACGGAGAGCGGATGGCGAAGGTCGCCAGCGCGGCGGCGGAATTCCCCGCGACGTTTGGGTTGCGGGCCTTCCCCGGCGACCTGTTTCGGATCGACCTGAAGACGAGCTACCTCAACGATGCGGGCGAGGTGATGCTCTACACGCAACGGCGCGGGGAGCGCGGCGACTGGCTCGCGTTCGCCAAGGGATCGGTGCTCGAACTGAAGCGCGAGGCGACGGATCTGGCCCGGCCTGAGCGCACGTATCCGATCACGGTGTACGTGTCGCGGGTCGAGCGGCCAGCGCGGGCGTGGGTCTTTGGGGACAATGAGCGCAAACCGGCGACGTTGATCGGCCAGCGCGTGTTGGGCGTGTATGACAACGCCTCTGAGTTGGGCCGGGCCATGATCGAGTGGGCTGAGGGCGAGTGGACGGAGGTGTCGCGGTGAGCGGGATCTACCGGGTGCGGGTCGAGGCCGGTGACAACGTGTTCACGGCGTATCAGGGCGATTCGAGCACGCAAGCGATGAAGGCCATCGACATTGCGCGGGCCGTCCTGATCATGAGCGGCGGCACGGCGGCGATCTGGCTGAATGAGAGCGGCGGCGGTTTGGGCGAGCGGCCACCGGACCGGCTCGCGTGGACGGTGGCGGGTGGATCGGCGGCGGCGGGCCCGGCGGCACCGTGGATCGTGAAGGGAGCGGCGAAATGACGCACACGGCGGTATCGATGATTGTGGCGGTGGGCGAGGTGATCCAGATGCGGGCCGGGGAGTTGTGGGTGGACGTGATCGTGCGCGACGTCAAGAGCGCGTGGGGCAAGCACCGCTTGCTGGTGGGCCCGGTGGCCGGTGACGGCCAGCAGTGGGTCGAGATGTCGAGTGTGCGGCGCGGGCCGGTGGCGCGGGCGATGGCGGCGGCGGCGTTCGAGTGCCCGGTATGCCGGGGGCAGATGGAAGTAGATGGCGTGGCGGGCGCGTGCTGGCAGTGCGGGGACAATCGCTGAATTCGGAGTCGCATCGCGCCGGTCGCAGACGGCGCGGGCGCGAGGCCGGGCAGTATCGCGGGATGACAGACAGAAAGGTGAACGATGGAACGAAACAGATTTGACAGGTTCGAGGTCCAGGAGCAAACGCTCATCTGGACGGCGTTGCACATTGCTTGCGAGCAATGGCAGAAGGATGCGGTGATGATGATGAAGGGCACGCCCAATGCGCGCTTGGCGGCGCATTTCGAGGGCTACGTGGCGACGGCGGCGAAGCTCCGCGACGAGATCGAAGGGGAGGACGGCGATGCCTGAGAACCGGACCTATCAGAAGCACGGCCTGGAATTCCAGGTCGAGTGGAAAAACGACGACGACAGTGCGGATCTGAGCTACCTGGACTGCGTTGACGATGCGGCGCGGCTCGCGGCGTGGAACCGCAACGACTGGGTCATGTTGCAGTGCGGCGTGACGGCGCGCATTCGAACGGAGACCATGTGGGCCGTGCCTAACACGGTGGGCCGGGCCTATCTGTCGCAGATCGAGTCGGACTCTGACGCGGCGTATCTGAGCGACGTAGAAGAGAGCCTTGAGGCCGAAGCACTCGCGGATGCGCGGATGACGATGGCGGCGTTGCAGCGGGCGCTGGCCCCGGCGGCGGTGGAGCCGCTCGATCTGCGCCAGATGGCGCTGGTGATCGAGGCATGGGTCGAGGTGGAAGCATGAGTGCCATCGTGCGGATCGGCGAGCGACCGCTGAAACGCGAGACGGCGGTAGGCATCCGGGACGGAGGGCGCTCACGCGCCCTTCTCATCGAACTGCACCCGCGCCATATCGAGTTGAGGCGCAAGGGAACGCAACGGCGGCTCACCGTGTCATACGACGCCATCTATGACCTCGCGAGCAAGCTCTTGGCGCGGGCTGAGAAGGGCGGTGGCAAGTGAGCGTGCCGATCTCGACGCTCGACTGGTTCCTCGCTTACCGGCGGCGCGGCGAGCGGGCGGTGGATTGCCTCTGGCGGGCCCGGTGCAATGCGGCGGCGGTCAAGGATGCCGAAGATACGCTGGCGCGGTTGTCGCCGTCTTCGCGGGCCCGCGTCGAACGCTTCCATGAGTGGCTCATACGGTCAGACGAGGTGATGGTGCTCCAGGAGGAACGCGACCGGGACTGGATCAATGAACCGGAGCGGGCCGGGCGGTGCCATGCGGCGGCTGATCACGGGTGCGACGGCAAGACTCACGCGGAGGTGATCGACGACTGGCGCGATGCGTTTCAGCAGTGGTGCCGGTGCCACGGCGGCAAGTGGGCCGAGACTCCGGTACGGTTCATCACGGCGGTCGAGGCCCATGCGACGTTGTGCGAGCTATGGCACGAGTATCACGGCTCGCTGCATACGGAGATTGGCTGAGAGTCGCGGAGGGCGGGCCCTCGACGGCCCGTCCAGCGGGATTCTTTCCCAAATCAAACGAGGTGAAAGGCAATGGCGAAAGCTAAAGCAGTGACAGTGACGATTGATACGGACCGCATTCTGGAAGCGGTCCAGGCAGACGACAATCTGGGGTTCTGCCTCGCGTGCGGCGAGGAAGCCTACGGCGTCGAACCGGATGCCCGGCGGTATCCCTGCGAGGCGTGCGGAGCCAAGCAGGTCTATGGGGCCGAAGAACTCATGATCATGGTGGTCGCATGAGCGGCGCGGCGGCGAAGACGGCGGTGATCGCGCATCTCAACGACCTCGCGCGGCGGGCGATGGGCGTTGGGTGCAAGCTGGTTGTCACGCCGGGCATTCGGGCGTTGCCAGATGCGGTCCAGTCGCGCATCCGCGAGCGGGTCGAGTTGTTCGACGACTTCAAAGAGTCGAACGATCCGTATGGCGAGCATGACTTTGGGGCCTTCGATCAGGCCGGGGCCGGGAAGGTCTTTTGGAAGATTGACTACTACGGTCCTGACTTCATGTACCTGTCCGAGAACCCGGCCTCGACGGCGGCGACCCGGCGGGTTCTGACGATCATGCTCGCAGAGGAGTACTAGCCGTGAGGACGAGGTGGTTAGAGGTAGCGGCGTTGGCCGTGGCGGCGCTTGGGTTCATGGCGGCGGGTTGGGCGGCGGCGACCGCACGTTGGGCTCCTGGCGGGCCCTGCGATGACCGGGGAGAGCGTCTGGCGTGGAGCCAGGAGCTATGCTCGACGGACGCCGAGTGCGCCGTGCTGGAGGTCCGTCTGACGGAGCTTGGGTGGATACCGCCTGAGCCCATGTTCAGCGGCGACCGGCGGCGGTAGGATCGGCGGCGGCGGGATCGGGGGAGCCTTCGGGCTCCCCTTTTTTTGTGCCTGGAGCCCGCTGGCCGGGCCGGGGGGACCGGCGGCCGGGATCGGTGAGCGGGCCCGCTGGCGGTGCCGTGGCGGGCCGGTGGCGACCGGCCTAGGCTCTGGCGCTATACGGCGGGCCGGTGGCCCGGTGCCGGCCGCTTTCCGGGCCGGGGCCAGCTCGCGCCAAGGTGCGACCGCCAGGTCGCGCCCGCGGGGCCTCGAGTTGGGGCGGGCGTCCGACAGGCGGGTGACAGGCGGGTGACAGGCGGCTGAGAAATATAATTGACGCGGCAAGTTGCTCGTGTCATGCTCATTGGCAAGGCTCCCGTGGCAAGGGGCCGGTGAGAATACGACGAGGTGAAAGGACAATATGAAGTTCCAAGACTATCCGGTCTGGCCGTATGACGGCGGGCCGGTGAAAGAAAACATGGAGGTTCCCCAGTGGGCTCTCGACGAGGGATTCGAAGATAGCTCCTGGCACAACGACGCGGCGGCGAGGATGTTTTTGACGCGCTCGCCCGGCGTCAATCTGTGGGTGGCAGAGGAAAGGCCAGAGGACCGCGAGTGTTCGACGGGCAAGCGGTACACGCTGCAAGTCGAGATCGACAGTGAGGCCAATACGTTTCTCACTACGGACGATCACGCCGAGATCATTCACTTCCTGAAGACGCCCACGCTCGAATTCACGGTGGCCCGCGCTTGCGCGGAGATCTGGCATGACATGGAAGACGGCACGGTGCCGCGTGAGAAGATCCGTTCGTTCAGCGACCTTCACGATTACGTGGACGCGAACGGGTACGGCGGTGCCTTCGAGGATTGGGCGTGGCGCGACTTCGATCCGCAGCCAATGGACATGGACTTCTGGAACAAGGTCCAGGACCAGTGCGACAAGTGGATCAAGGATGAGTTCGCAATGCAGCACGCGATCAAAACCACCTTGGGCGAAGACTGCAAGCGGGTCTTGTTGGGCGAGGCCGATATCGTTCTGCTCATCGCGGCGTGCGAGGACCGCGAGGGCCAAGAGTGCTACGACAAGCTGGCGGCACGGCTCAGGGCGGTGTCGCTATGAAGTTCAACGACTTTCCGATCTGGCTCGATCACGATGAGCGCCGTCCGACCGGCGGCATGATGGAGATCCCCGAATGGGCGCTGGCCGCTGGCTTCGAGGACTGGAGTTGCCACAACGACGAGATGGCTCGTATGCGGCACAAGGACGCATGGGATCTGGTCTTGTGGATCGGCGACGAGCGATGCACGCCGCGCTACATCCTGACTCTTGAGGACTGGGATTATCCTGAGGACCGCGAAGAGACGTGGAGGTCTGCCAACGATCACCAGGAGGTGCTCGACTTCCTGGCCGACCCCAGACGGCAAGACTTCCGGTCCCAGTTGAAACTCGCCATCGAGCGCGACCCACGGGTGCGGAAGTAGGAATCCGCGAGGCGGCTCTGAGTGTGACAGAGCCGACCGGCGGGATACTTCCCAAATCGAGGTGGAAAGGCAATGGCAAGACACGTTGGAAGCGAGATCGAACTGGGGATCACGCGCCAGGAAGGGCGCATGGGCCCGGAGCGGGCCGTGCTGGTGATGAATACCGACCGGGGCACTTACGGCGGCGTGCATTCGGGAGCGATGGTGCAGTGGGTGAACGAGGCGAACGAGTACCGGTGCCATACGCTGGTGACCGATTATTGCGCGAAGGTGGCGGTGTCGATGGCGCGGGCGACCCAACGCAATATCGACCGGCAGCACGCTCAGGCGTTCTCCGAGGAAACGGTGGCGAAGCTGGTCGAGGCGGCGAAGGCGCACTACGCGGGCGTCTGGCCCCCGCGCACGCTGAACCCGTGGGAAGGGGAGGTGGCGAAATGACGCTCGCGATTCTGCAGTGGCGCGAGTACGGCGACGACGAGGACAGTTTGAGCGTGCATCTGATCGAGAGCCAGGACGACGACGACGACTATGGCTTCGACGCGGCCCGGCGGCTCGCCAAGCACGAGGCCGAAGTCAACGGGTTGCTCTACCGGGAACCGGACGAGGCGGTTAGCCGCTACGACGATGAAAAGGGCCATCTCATGATCATCAACATGATGGCGTTCAAGAACGGCGAGGTCATCACGGCCCAGGACGAGCGGAAGTTCATTGTCCGGTTTGAGGAGGTGACCGAATGAAGCGAACCCTGACCCGCGAAGAGATGGAAGAGAAGTTCACGCTGGCGATGCGGCTGCTCTGGGAACTGGCAGACGACGAGGAAGCCTTCAATTCGGCAGTGGACGACGAGAACGGCGGCAAGTACGAACTCGACGAGTCGTTCGACGAGTTTTTGTGCCAGTTGGGGAGCAAGGTTCGCTTTGTCCCCGCCGGGCATTACGCGCGGATAGCGGAGAAGAAGAAAGCAGAGGTGAAGTGATGGCGGCGACAATGGCGATTCTGTGCTGGCGTCCCTACGACGGCGACCCGGACGACATCCATACGGCGATGGAGATCTACGACGATGAGGCGTGCGGCGGTTGGCGTCCGGTGACGTACCTTGCCATGCAGCAAGCGGCGGAATACAACCTCCGCTACGACATGGACACCGATCAGCTCACCGAAGGAAGACCTGGAAGTACTGGGCTCGTATGAGATCGGCGACGGCGAGAGCTACGGCGACGGCGAGATGGGTAGTGCGGTGTACAAGATCAGACTCGAAAAACAGGAGGTGAAGTGATGGCGACGATAGCCGGTAAGTCGAGGAAGACGAGGACGCGGTTGTCCTATTGGATCGAGGCGCGGCAGCGGCTGGAGGCCGCTCAGACCGCGCAATCGGACTACTGGGATGCGGTCCAGGATCTGGAAAACTCGTTGCGGGCGTTGTTCCCCGAAGCGGAGATCGACGTGGAAGGCGACGACATAATCGAGGGCGTCGAGTTCGAAGACCTGATGGAGAAGTTCAACCTCAAAGAGGAGAAAGGCGAGGACGAGTAATGGACAGAGAATACAGGCTGCTCATACGCGCGCCCGGTACGACGGCCCGGTGCGGCTTTCTGGCGGCTAACGATCAAGCGGCACTCGCCGAAGCGCGGCGACTGGCGAGGACTCACGTCAGACCCGCCGCGATCGTACTGGACCGGATTCAGTGGGAGGCCACCGGCCTGACCATCGTGGCGGCATACGCGGATGCGCCCGCATGGTGGGCGGCGGGCGCGGGCCCTTTCGAGCGATTCCTCGAGCCGGCCCTCGAGCCCGCGGGGGCGCCGGAGCCGGAGCGCATCGAACAGGCGGCTGAATTACAGGCGGCTGACAACGTGCCAGACCCGGAGGGCGTGCGGTTCTGGTGCCCGCAGTGCAAGAAGACCAATTGCATCGACGTGTCGGCAACGGTCTGGGTGCGGATCACCGAGAACAGCCTGGATAACGTCCAGACGGACGCTGACGAGTCGATGGACGGTTCTCACTACTGGGATGACGACGCAGCGGCTACCTGCTGCGACTGCGGCTTCAGCGGCACGGTCGCTGACTTCGACAACGACGAGGCGATTATCGAGGCCAAGATGCGCGAAGAGATGCGCGAACAGATGGGCCTCCAGAAAGAAGAGGTGGAGTAATGGTGACGATTCGAGAGTTGCGCGACTGGTTGGCGAACGTCTGGCATGAAGACGGCGGCGACGGGATGATTGCCATCGACGAGGGCGGTCTGACGCTGGTGGTGGTGGGCTCCGATCCCGAGCAGTACCTGGAGGTGGGCGGCGACGATTACGATGCCGAGGATCTGTGCGAGGCTTGCGGGCGCGTGAGCCTCGACTGCTCGAAAGACCCGTGCCCACGGGTGATCCATGACCGGGGCGAGTGCGGCGATGAACACGGGCGGGAATCCTGCCCCATTTGTGAAGAAGAAGAGGTGACCAAGTGAGCGACAAGAAGAAGAAGATTGCTTTGACCGGCAGAGCGCCGGTCCTGATTGTGGAGGACGACTGGCCGGTGATTGCCAGCGCCAGCGAGAACGACCGGCACGGGGCCCAGATCGGCAACGACCCGAATCAGGAGACCGACTGGGTGATCGAGGTGCGCGAGCACCAGGACGGGCGGATGCTCGTGCTGGCCCTGTACGACTACTCGACGCTCTACCAGGACGAGAAGAGCGTCTCGTTGCGCGGCGGCGAGTTGCTGGATTCGTTCACGCACACGAGCGCGGGCATAGTGGCGGCGATCCAGCGGGTGGGCGCGGCCATCGAGGCCAGGATACTCAGCCGAGGCGATGAGAGCGGTGTGTTCCCCCGGCTGGTCGAGGAGTGCATCGCCGATCTGCCAGCGGAGGAACTCGTTTGACAAACAGTGCGCGGTTGCGCCAGAAGAACGCGAGAGAGGCATACGAACGAACGGTCAAGAAACTGGGGGGCGGCAACGCCCCCCAGTTTCCGCCTAAGCCCACTGAACAGGCGGCTGCCTCGCCGCCGGCCAAGAGGAAGCCGGGCCGCAGACCCGGCGATCCGACAAACACGGGGCCAGGCCGGGGTTTGACGGTCCCGTGCTGGTGGGGCTGCGGCGAACTGGTGAGCGGCGTGACGCTGCGGCCGCACTGGGTGAACTGCCCGAACCGGCCAGACAGGCGGCAGACGCCGTGACCTACGGCAGCGTGTTCGCCGGGATCGGCGGGCTCGACCTTGGACTTGACCGGGCGGGTATGATCTGTCAGTGGCAAATAGAAAAAGACGAGTACTGTCGCCGCGTGCTGGCGCGGCACTGGCCGGGAGTGAAGCGGTATGACGATGTTCGAAGGATTGGAGGGGGAGAACTCTCCCCCGTCGATCTCATGTGCGGCGGGTTCCCCTGCCAAGACCTCTCCCAGGCGGGTAAAAAGGCGGGGCTCGAGGGAACTCGCTCGAGCCTTTGGTTTGAATTCGCCCGTCTCGTTGGGGTTCTTCGACCCGAGTACGTTCTCATTGAAAACGTGTCAGGCATCCTTGTTCCAGGAGCACTTTCCCGAGTGGTTGGAGGTCTGGCCGAACGCGGGTATGTGGGATCGTGGCTCAGTCTACGAGCTTCTGACTTCGGAGCCTCCCATCTCAGGAAGCGGGTCTTCATTGTGGCCTACCGCGATGACGACGGACTCAGCGAGCGCGGCGAGGCGAACGACGACGACGGGAGTCTCACATACGGGCACCACGTTGTCGGATGCGATAGTCACATGGCAGACGCCGGGGACCGACAGTTTCCGCTCACGGGGCGGGGACCGGAAAGAGGAGATGGGCCTCGACCAGCAAGCGCGGCACTTTCCCACGCCAGCGGCGAGGGATTACCGGACGCCGAACAAGCGCACCTACCAGGAGCGGGGAGGCCGGTTCAAGGGCGAACAGTTACAGAACTTTGTGGAGCATTCGCTCCCGGCCCCAACGATCCCAGATGGGCAGATATCCTCAGAGAGCGGCCCGATCTTGCACCGGCTCTCCCCAAGATTCGTCGAGTGGCTGATGGGATTTCCACCGGGCTGGACCGAGCTATGAACGAGCGCTCGAAGCGGCTCGCCCGGTTAGGGAACGCGGTGGTGCCGCAGATCGCCGAGTGGTTGGGGCAGTTGATACTGGCTTTTGAACAAGGAAGGACGCGCCGCCCCAGCGAGGGATAAGCACGTCCGTTCCAGGTTATGTGGGATTTGATTCAGTGTAGCGTGAGGGAATATGGCAACGATGACAGACGCGCAACGAGCGGCCCTGGTGCGTATGCAGGAGGCGAACGCGGCGAAGAAGCGCGCCGCCGCGGGTACGGCCTCGCCGGAGCCTCCCGAACAGGCGGCTGACGGTGTCCAGGGCGATCCTCCCAACCCGCCGGGCACGCGCTGGGCGGATGAGAAACTCAGCGAAACTCGGCAAAACTCGGCGGTCGCGAGTGAGCCTATTTGTGATATGTGCGGGCGTAGCTGGCAGAACTGCGAATGCTGGCGCTAACCTAGCACCCACGGGCCCGAAGACGCACCCGGCTCGATCACCTCAAGCTCTGCCGTGAACTTCAGGCGATCCAGTTCGCGCCGCGCCATCAGCCGCACGAGCTCCGGGTCGTTCGTCGAGAGCGACAGGTGCCCCAGGAGCAGGTACTTGGTCCGGTGCGTCATGTGCTCCGAGATCCACGCACAAGCGGCTTCGTTCGACAGGTGCGTCTTCAGGATGCGTTCCTTCAGCTTGTAGGCATACGGGCCCGCGCGGAGCATGTCCGGGTCATGGTTGGCTTCGACGAGGACGAGGTCCGAGTCGGCGATGTAATCGGCGAGGTCGCCGCCCAGCGTGCCGAGGTCCAGGGCGAACGAGGCCCGCTGCTTGCCCACTTCGACGGTAAAGCCGAGAGGCTCCTTGGTATCGTGCTCGACGGCGAAGCACTCGCACCGGATCTTACCTATGTCCCAGCGGCTCGACTGGTTGATCTCGCGGAACCAGTGGTGGACCGGAATCACGCCGGGCATCGTCGCCCACGTCGAGTAGGAGCAGTAGACCGGCACGCACCGGCCTCCGCGCCGCCAGCGGCGGATGAGTGTGCCGAGGCCGGCGCAATGATCGATGTGCGGGTGAGTCAAGAGGACGGCGTCGATGTTGTCGACGGACTCGCCGACCGCCGCCAGGCGCGTAGTGGTTTCGAGCAGCGAGAGTCCCGCGTCGATCAACAGGCGGGTGGTGCCGTCTGACACAAACGTGGAATTGCCCGCGCTGGACGTGGCAAGGACGGCGACCGTCAGCACGCCGCACCACCAAAGGCGTAGACTAGATGCGAGCCGAGCGGTGTTGGAAGCACCGCAGCGGCTCTGACCAATGAGATCTGAAAGGAGATCGCATGGCTAGCACCAAGTCTACTGTCGCAGGATACTTCTGCTGGAAAGCAATGATCAGGCGCTGCACCAGTGAGAGGCATTCTTCTTATCCCAATTACGGCGGTCGCGGCATTACTGTCTATCCGCCCTGGTTGGATTCCTTCCAGAGTTTTCTGAACCACATTGGACCGAGACCTTCTCCGCAGCACTCTATCGACCGTATGGATAACGATGGCAATTACGAACCGGGGAACGTCCAGTGGGCTACCACAAAAGAGCAACGCAACAACGCCAGGAGTAACGTGTTCGTCGAAGTGGGCGGCGAGAGGATTCCGGTGCAAGAGGCAGCACGGCGCGTGGGGATATCCAGGCAAGCCATGACCAAGAGAATCCGGCTGGGATGTCCTCCCGAGAAGATCTTTACGTCTGCCCAACCGGGGCGGAAGTTTAAAGCTGGCGGGGGGATTTGAACCCCCATTACCCACCAAAGGTGGAGTGCTGTTTTCGTCTTGTTCTGACGAGTCTCTCTGGGGCTGCAGCCCCTCGCCGGGGGAGTTCCCCGATTGCAGAACGCCAGCCATTATTATTGCACCTCAAAAATAGGGCGTACAGATCGTCCGTACGCCCTTGGATGAAGGAATTGGACGCAATTGTTTTCCCGCTGGCCCCTCCTCCGAGACGGGCCAGCAGTTTTACGGCTTATCAAGATTAGCATTCGATCCTGCACGTTCCTTGAGTGCCTTGTCAAGGGCGAACATGCTCTGCAGCCCGTCCACGATGAAACAGGCGTCGTAGGGGCCGATCATGGCGATCGGCCAGCCGTTGCGCTCGACGTTGACGGTGTATGGATCGACCTCTTCGATCTTCTCCCGGTGCGGATTGACCGTGAGCCAGAAGTCCCCCGCTTCGAACTTCCACAGGCCCGGCAGCTTATTGAGCGGGACGACGCCATCGCGCTCGGCGATGGTGCAGATCGAGGTCCAGAGGCCGGAAAGAAACTTCGCCTGATGTTCAGACGACATGGTTCAGCCTCATGTGCTTGGACATGCGCGAGGCGCTGATGATGGCCCCGCATTCGAGGCACTTGGCCTTGCGCGCCGGCCGTCCCACGCCGCGCAGGAACGGTGCAAAGCCCACGCGCTTGCGCAGGTAATCGCTCAGGGACAATTTCTGCTTGTCGGCCTTGGCCCAGAGCGCCTCCAGTTCCTGGTCGTTGTCGAGCTTCATCACTATTTGCGGCATCGTGCCTATTCTAAACACGATTAGTTTGCCATCGCAAGAGTGATTAGCGTACTATTTGCATTGAGGTGAAAGCAATGAGTCTGGCAACTCTGAACGCGAAGAACTCGCGCGAGCGCTACGCCGCCATCTGGCGCAACTTCGACCGGGATCTCACCGCCGAGGGCATCCGGTCCTACATCGTCGAGAAGCGGGACGGCGGGTATGCCCCGGCGACCGTGAACCTGCACCTGGCGGCGCTGAAGTTCCTGGCCCGCGAGAGCGCCGCGGCCGAGGAGCTCCCCGGCATCGAGGCCATCAAGAGCCTGCCGGTGCGCGGCGTTCGCATGGGGACGTGGCTCTCGCTCGAACAGGTGACCCGGCTGCTCGACTATGGTATCCCCAATCTCACCGCGGCTCGGGACCGGTGCCTCCTAGCCCTGCTGACCGGGTGCGCCCTGCGGAGGTCGGAGGTCGCATCTCTCCAAATTGGGCACGTCCAGACGCTGGACGGGCGCGTGGTGCTCCTGGATCTGGTGGGGAAGGGCCGCAGGGTCCGGACGGTTCCCGTCCCGTCCTGGGCCAATTCTGCGCTAAATTCGTGGCTCCAGGCGGCCGGCCTCTCGAAGGGACCGGTCCTGAGGCGGGTCTGGAAGGGCCAAGTGGGCGAGGAAGGGCTGACACCGGACCACATTCACGCGATCGTCAAACGGGCGGGTGAACGGATCGGCGTGCCCCAGCTTGCCCCGCACGATCTCCGCAGGACGTTTGCGCGGCTGGCTCTGAAGGGCAAGGCCCAGTTGTCCCAGATCCAGTTGACGCTCGGCCACTCGTCGGTGGCGATCACCGACAGGTATCTGAACAGCACGGTGGACCTGGAGAACCCCGCCTGCGATGCCATCAAACTATGCCAATAAACATGGAAACCCTCCCCGCGCGTATGCGCTCTCTGAAGCTCACCGACAAGGGCGTCCCGATCCCCTGGTTCGTCGCCTACGTCAACGGCAAACCCGAATTCAGGGCGATGGACAACCAAAAGTTCATCAGCGCCATCAAGCAGCGTTTGTGCTGGGTCTGCGGCGAACGCATGGGCGTCTGGAAGGTATTTGTCGCCGGGCCCATGTGCGGCGTCAACCGCACGTCGAGCGAACCACCCAGCCACTCGGAGTGTGCGCTCTGGTCGGCGCAAAACTGCCCGTTCCTGTCGAACCCGAAGATGGTGCGCCGCGAGGACGAACTCATCAACAACGACCTGATGCGGGACAACGTGGGCGGTATGGGGATCACGCGCAACCCCGGTGTCGCCATGCTCTGGCTCACCCGCGAGTACGAGCTCTTCCGAACCGATACGGGCCCGCTGATCCAGATGGGCGAGCCGGATTCGGTGGGTTGGATCTGCGAGGGCCGGGACGCTACCAGGGCCGAGGTCCAGGCTTCGATTGACAGCGGGCTGCCTCTCCTCGAAGCGGTGGCCAAGACCGAGAAGGGCGGTCTGGAAGCGCTGCACAAGGCCGTGGCCCGGTTCGAGAAGTGGCTACCAGTATGAGCAGCAACTATCCGGCCCCGAAGTATATTCCCTGTACCCATTGCGGCGCCGAGTTTCTGGGCAAGCCCTGGCAAGTGAAGAAATACAACCGCACCAAGCGAGCGTACTGCTCGCCGGTCTGCGGCAACGCCGCTCTCCGCAAGCAGCGCAAACCAATGCCCATGTACACCTGTCCAACCTGCCTCGTCGAGTTCGGTTCACGCGCGCCGAAAAGGTACTGCTCGCTGAAGTGCTACATTACCTCCGATCAGTTCCGCCAGCACACGCTCGCCATGCAACCCAAGGGGAATGCGGCGAGCGTGCTGGCCCAGACCGGGCGGCTCGCCGAGGGCACCATCGAGCAGCCGTGCCTCAACTGCCAAGCGACAATCCGGGTCGAGTTCGGTAAGCGGGGGAAGAAGAAATATTGCAGCACACGCTGCTACCGGGCCTTTATGGCGGGCCGCTTCGACCGCTGGATCGCCAATCCCCAGGAGATCGCCCTGCCCCAGTGCTACGACGAGTTCCTCATGCAGGACGAGTTGCCCTGCCTGATCGACGGCTGCGACTGGGTCGGCAAGCGCCTGGGGAACCACGTCAACTTCGCGCACGGCATCCAGGCGGTCGACTTCAAGCGCGCCGCCGGGTTCAACAAGAAGACCGGCCTGCACACGCCTGACGTGGCGCAGCACTTGTCCGATCGCGCGCATATCCACGGGGCCACCTTTGGCGGCGGCTTCGACGGCATCCCCAACCCGATCCGCTCGCCGCGGTCCCTGGAAGCCGATGAGCACCTCCACAAGGCGCAGGCCCTCATGCGCGAGATCTATGTGCAGCCGGAGCGCGTCTGCGAGAGTTGCGGCGTGACCTACCAGCCGGCGCCGCTCGGCTGGAATTCAAGGTACTGCACAAAGAAATGCCGGGAACAGTGGTACGCCAAGAACTATCAGAGGGCGCAATTCTGGTTCACTTGCGCCGTCTGCAAGAAAGCCTTCCAGGGGAACATAGCCCAGCGCCGCCGCCACGAGATACATGGCAAGCCGGTGTTCTGTTCGACGCATTGCCGTCAACTCAACAACAGCAACTGCTGGCGCAAGGGCCGGCCCAAGGGAGGCGGCCGGAAGAAAAGCGGTCCAGGCACTCGCGTGGACGTGACCGGAGATTCGCCTCAGGTGTGAGCACCCGGGAGGCGGGCTCATATCCGCCCCCCGAGTGCCTGCATCAACAGGTGCCAACAGAAACAAACCAATCAACAGGAGAATCCCAGTATGCCAGAGAGAACTGAAGCGCAGCGCAAGAAGACCCGCGACTACCAGCGGAAGCGGTACGCGCGGCTGAAGCAGGAGCAGGCCGAGGCCGCTTCGGACGCCCAGATCAAGGCCGCAGCAGCCCGCCTCGGGGCCAGCGTGGAGCGGGACTACGGGCCGAAGGCCAAACGGGCAGCTACCAAAGCGCCGGCCACGAGGCTGGCCTACATGATTCCCCGGCTGGTCGACCTCACGCTGGCGCTGCGCAAGGCCGGCTGCCGGATGGCCATCTGCACGTTCACGGACGGCTCGAAGATCACTTTGCGTTAGATTGTGATGGGGGGAGACACCCAATGTCCCAACAGGGCGGGCTGACTAACCGCCTGAGGCGTCTCCCCTGAACTTCACGAGGCCCTGGTCCTGTCCACTCCCCAACTGCACATGGTCCCCTGCGGGTGCAGTAGGTATTCCAGCGCCGCGATCATCGCGCAGAAGTTCCCCTCGGACACCCAGGTCTTCGGGTAGACCTGGAAAATGATGTCGAGGAGTCCTGCACACGTACGGCAGCGGGAGAGAGCAATGCCGTAGACGTACCCTCCTCCGGTCCTGTCGAGGAAACACTCGATCTCTTCCTTGTCGTCGGTGAGCCTCCAGACGCCCCCTTTGAACTTCCATTCCGTCTCGGGCGGCGCGTTGAGGATCTCCCTTGCGATCTCCCCTAAGTTCCGCAGCCCCTGCTTTTTTGGCCCCTTTTTCGGGATCATATTTCGCCCTCCTCTATCCCTTCCACAATCCGCATCGTGGACGGCGTGAATACGAGTTTCACCTTCCCGGTCGCGCCGTTGCGCTGCTTGCGAATGATCAATTCGATCTCGTTGGCCCGGCGGTGGGCGATCGCCTCGCGGAGCTCGTCTTGGCTGGCGTGCAGAAACATGACTGTATTGGCGTCCTGCTCGATCGAGCCGGATTCGCGCAGATCGTGGAGCTCGGGTTCCCGTTTGTTCCTGGCAGTCTCCCGGTTGAGTTGGGAAAGGACGACGAACGGAAGCTTTAACTCGCTAGCGGCCAGCTTCAACGCACGGCTGATCTCACCGATCTCCTCAACGCGGTTGCTCCGTTTCCGCAGCGGGTAGAGGAGTTGCAGGTAGTCGACAATGACCAGTTTGGGCATAGGCTTTACTCGCTTGACCTCCGCAACGATGGCCTGCACAGTCGACCCGCTCCAGTCGTCGATCCGGAGGGCCATCTTGGACAGAGCACTCCCCGCAGCGGCGATCCGGTGCCGTGCGTCTTCGTCCTCGAAAGTCACCCCTTCGCTCAACGGTTTGAGCGGAACCTTGGCGTGTGACGCAATCATGCGCAGCCAGATCTCCCTCTCGCTCATTTCGAGCGAGAACACGATAACGCCCTGCTCACCGGCAAAGCGGGCTATCATGGCTGCCGCGGCGCTCTTGCCCAGTCCCGGCAGCGCCCCGATTACCACCAACTGGCCGGGCATGAAGCCTCCACCGGTCAGCAGTTTATTGAGATTCTCCCAAGGAGTCGGTACAGATACCCCTTTCTCGGGAGCCAGGAATTGAGCATAGCTGCCACCATACTCGGCGTCGAGGAAGGCTTCGAGCCCGCGCGAGCCGGGCCTGATTCGGGTACGGGTGCCGAGCTCCCTCAGGGCCGCCTCGGCCGAGGCGAGGACTTCCGGCCCGGCGCCGGGCATACAGCACTCCTCGGCATACTTGGCGTGCATGATGGCGGCGCGGCGCAGCGTGCTTTTGATCCGCAGCGTGCCGAGGTAGGTTTCGAGGTCAACAACCTTGGGCACGGTCGAGATCCCGCTCAGGTAGGTGAGCCCGCCCACGCTTTCCAGGTGCCGTGTGTCGGTGAGCCGCTGGCTGACCGACAGGAGGCTGATCTCCTGGCCGTTGTCGTCGCACCAGCGGCCGGCGTCGAGGATCCGCTTGTGCTGTTCGAGGTAGAAATCGTCCCGTTCCAGCGTCAGGATGGCGTTGGTGGCGTCCGGATCGTCCATGAGGACGCCCAGGACGAGCTTCTCGTACTCGACGGCCTCCGGCAAATTGGGGAGTATCTGGTTCATGAACTGTAGGGTCTGGTTGGTCATAAGCTCTCTTGCGGGGGAAGCCCTTCCTTGGCGCGGTCTCGGTTGATCGCGGCCAGAATGCGTTTCTGTTTGGCGGCTTCTTCAGCCGGGTCGGAGGGCTCGAAGCCCGGAAGCAGAAGCTCGTCCTCGAAGCGCTCTTTGTTGAGCCAAGTACTCGGGTAGAGCGGGTTCCGGCCGCCTCCGATAGCTTGATCTTTGAGAATCGGGCCCTGCTGGATCGCCAGGGCGATGAGGCGGCGGCCACCGGCCTCGTCCTTGACGATCCGGTCCCAGGCGGCCTTGGCGTCTTTCTTGCCGACCTTGTACCAGACAATGGCCCAGAACTCCTCGAAGAAGTCAGGCGGGAGCTCCGGTTTGGGCTTCGGGGCTTTCCGCGCTTTCGGCGCTTTGAGAGGCGCAACCACAACCGCAGCCGCAATCGCAGATTGCGGTTCTGTGTCTGTAATTCTTATTTCTTCTTTATTGTTAGTGGGGGTTTTTTGGGGAAGTGTTGGGGCTTTGTTGGGGCTTTGTTGGGGGTTGCCTTGCCATCCGTTCTGGTAACGCTCAAAGTTTTCAACGGTATACAACGTAAATTTGTTGGTGGTTTTGGTGGCCAGTACGTGTGCTTTTGTTAGGGCTTCTATGGAGCCGCGAACTTGATCGCGTGTGACCCCGCACTGGGCCGCAATTTCGATGGAACTGCTGATGAAGCTGCCGACCGGGATGTCTATTCCCTGGTATGTTTTAGGCTTATAGGCGGCTTTCAGCAGGCAGTAAACGAAGATTTTGAAGTACGCCAGCGGGTACTTGGTGAATATTGGGTTGTCGAGCAGGCTCCGGTACAGAGCGACGTAGCCGCGAGACAGGTTGTCTTCGTTCACTTCAGCCTTATCTGGCTCACCGGGGGCGGGCTGGATAAGGGCAGCCCGCGATTCCCGGTAGATTCCGTTCGTACGGCTCAGTGATCAGCCGAGCCGCTTTCCGTCGAACGGACAATTCTAACTCTAGCCGCCGTTGATTTGCAATAGGGTTACGCTCATTTACGCTCAAGCACACGGCTCACCG
>Ga0105340_1000032_pt1 | contig 63620 bp, 56 predicted proteins | sample EasRivMeERMLT700_FD_89676 | JGI IMG/M metagenome (GOLD analysis project Ga0105340, IMG submission 89676) | Soil microbial communities from meander-bound floodplain in the East River, Colorado, USA - East River MetaG ERMLT700 | ecosystem: Environmental > Terrestrial > Soil > Floodplain | place...
GCCACCTCGGCGATCATCCTGCTCTCCTGCATCTACTGGGGGGCCCTCTTCGGCGGCGCGATCACCTCGATCCTGTTCAACATCCCGGGCGAGCCGTGGTCGGTGGCCACGACCTTCGACGGCTATCCGCTCGCCCAGCAGGGCCGCGCCGGCACCGCGCTCACCGCCGCCTTCACCTCCTCGTTCGTCGGCGCCTTCGTCGCCGTCGTGGTGATCACCTTCCTCTCGCCGGTGGTCGCCGGCTTCGCGCTCGAATTCGGCCCGCCGGAATTCTTCGCCGTCTACCTGCTGACGTTCTGCGCCTTCGTTGGCACCAGCAAGGAGCCGGCGTTCAAGACCATCGCGGCGATGATGCTGGGCTTCGCGCTCGCCGCAGTCGGCCTCGACACGGTAACCGGCACGCTGCGCCTGACCTTCGGCTCGACGCATCTGCTCACCGGCTTCGACTTCCTCGTCGCAGTCATCGGTCTGTTCGGCATCGGCGAGATCCTGCTCACCCTCGAGGAGGGGCTCGCCTTCAGGGGGGCGTCGGCGAAGATCAACCTGCGCGTGGTGCTCGACACCTGGAAGGAGCTGCCGCGCTACTGGATGACGTCGCTGCGCTCCTCCGCCGTCGGCTGCTTCATGGGCATCGTGCCGGGCGGCGCGACGCCGGCCTCGTTCATGAGCTACGGCGTGGCGCGGCGCTTCTCGAAGGACGGCGACAAGTTCGGCACCGGCAAGGTCGAGGGGGTGGTCGCCCCCGAGACCGCGGCGCATGCCGCGGGCACCGCGGCGCTGCTGCCGATGATCACGCTCGGGGTCCCGGGCTCGCCGACCGCGGCGGTGCTGCTCGGCGGGCTGATGATCTGGGGGCTGCAGCCCGGGCCGCTCTTGTTCATCGAGCAGAAGGATTTCGTCTGGGGCCTGATCGCCTCGATGTACCTGGGCAATATCGCCGGGCTGATCGTGGTCCTCACCTGCGTGCCCCTCTTCGCCGCGATCCTGCGCGTGCCGTTCTCGGTGATCGCGCCGATCATCATGGTGATCTGCGCGATCGGGTCGTTCACCGTGAAGAATGCGATCTTCGACGTCTGGATGATGGTGGTGTTCGGCGTCCTCGGCTATCTCTTCAAGAAGCTGCAGTACCCGCTCGCGCCGCTGGTGCTCGCGATCGTGCTCGGCGACAACGCCGAGTCCTCGTTCCGGCAGGCGATGCTGATGTCGCAGGGCGACCTCTCGATCCTGTTCTCGAAGAAGCTGGTCGGCTTCATGACCACGCTCGCGCTGCTGCTGCTCTTCTGGCCGCTGCTCTCCTGGATAGTGGGGAAGATGCGCGGCAACCTACGCCGGTAGGGACTGCAGGTAGCGCTGCGGCGAGCCCTTCGCCACCGCGCCGCGCTCCTCGAGGTGCACCACACAGCGCAGCGCCAGATCGTAGGACTGGTAGCAATGGTGCGCGATCAGCGCGAGGTGCGTGAGCTGCTCGTCGGCGAGTCGCTCCGGCCGCGAGAAATCGCGCACGTACACGAGGTCGGCCTCGAGCAGCTGGTTGAGCGCCTGCCGCGGGTTGCCGCCGGCGATGTACGGCGCGATCGGCCACAGCTTGACCGCGGCAGTGGTGTGCGGAACGAACCCCTGCGCGCGCAGCTCGACGTCCACCTCGCCGAGCGCCGGCTGGTTCTCGTAAAGGGTGACGAACGACACCTCGGTCTGGATCGCCACCGTGCGCGCGAGCTTCTCGCGCGCGCCGCGGAACACCGCGAGCTCGGCGCCCTGGATGTCGATCTTGAGGAAATCGAGGTGGCGGATCTCGGCCACGTCGTCGAGGCGCCGCGTCTGCACCGGCAGCCGGGCCTTGACCTCGCCGAAGCCCTGAAACCCGCTGAAGAGCGCCAGCACGCGCGCGTCGGGCTCGAACAGGCTGCTCATTCCGGGGGCGGCGCAGATTTCAGCGTGCCCGCGCCGCCGTCGCCGATGACATACGGAAAGTAGCTCTCGTTGGGCCCTTTCCGGCGCAGCAGCTCGCCGAGCGCCGCTTCCTGCGGCTCGAAGCCCGTCACGCGGCACAAGCCGCCGCGCAGCATCGGCAGGTAGGGCGGGTCGCCGTCGATCGGGTTGGCGCCGATGTCGACCACCTCGGTCAGCCGCTCGGGCGCGAGCAGCTCGCGCAGCATCAGCCGAGCTTCTGCTTCAGCCGGGAAAGCGTTTCCGGCGTGAGGTTGAGGTACGCGGCGAGCTCCTTCTTCGGGATGCGCCCGGCGAGCTCCGGGTGCTTTCTCTGGAAGCGGGACAGGCGCCCGGGGGCGTCGAGCAGGTGCAGCGTGATGGTGTGCGCCATGACCTCCGACATCAGCTTCATGAGGTCGTAATCGAAGCGCGATTTCAGATCCGTGTTCTTGTCCAGAAACTCTGCCCAGAGCGGCATCGGCAGCTCGGCGACGCGCACCTTGGTGACGGCGACGATCGAGTAGGGCACCGGCGTGCGCAGCCGCCACGCGGCGTAGGAAGTGTCCATCTCGCCCTCGGCGGCGAAGCGCAGGATCATCTCCCGGCCCTGAGGATTGGACACCACGCGCTTGAGCATTCCCTCGAGGATGAAGAACTGCTCCATCTCCTCGTCGCCCTGGCGCACCAGCGGGTCGCCCTTGCGGTAGTCGCCCACCGCGAGCAGCGGCTCGAGGTCACTCCATTGCGCCTGGCTCAGCCCTTGCAGGAGCTGGTTCTGGCGCAGCTGCAGGCGGATGCTGTTGCGCTGCGGGTGTGTTGCGAGCGAAGTCACGGCCGGATTCTAGAGGCTTGACTTCAGTCAAGGCTGGGCCGAGGGGGCGATTCTTACCATATCGGTTCCTCAGGAGGCATCTCATGGGCACCGCCGAACCTCTAGTCGCCACGGCCAGCCAAGCACAGTTGATCGACGGGTTTCAGCTGGTCATCGATGCCCTCAAGCTGAACGGCCTCGATACGATCTACGGGCTGCCCGGGATCCCGATCACCGACCTGACCCGTCGCGCACAGGCCGCCGGCATCCGGGTGCTTTCGTTCCGCCACGAGCAGAACGCCGGCTATGCGGCGTCGATCGCCGGCTTCCTGACGCAGAAGCCGGGCATCTGCCTGACGGTGTCCGCCCCCGGCTTCCTGAACGGCCTCAACGCGCTGGCCCACGCCACGGTCAACTGCTTCCCGATGATCCTGATCAGCGGCTCCAGCGAGCGGGAGATCGTGGATCTTCAGCAGGGCGACTACGAAGAGATGGACCAGCTCGCCATTGCCAAGCCGGTCGCCAAGGCCGCCTTCCGCGTGCTGCACGCCGAGGACATTGGCGTCGGCGTCGCGCGCGCCATCCGCGCCGCCGTGTCCGGCCGCCCGGGCGGCGTCTATCTCGACCTGCCCGCCAAGCTCTTCGCCCAGAGCCTCGACGCCGAGACTGGCAAGAAATCCCTCATCCAGGTGGTCGACCCTGCGCCGCGCCAGATCCCGGCGCCGGAGGCGGTGAAGCGCGCACTTGATTTACTTCGTTCTTCCAAAAAACCGTTGATCATCCTGGGCAAGGGCGCCGCGTATGCCCAGGTGGACTCTGAAATAAAAAATCTGATCGAGAAGACCGGCATCCCCTATCTGCCGATGTCGATGGCGAAGGGACTGCTGCCCGATTCGCACGAGCAGTGCGCTTCCGCGGCCCGCTCGTTCGTGCTGCCCGAGGCGGACGTGGTGATGCTGGTCGGCGCGCGCCTCAACTGGCTGCTGTCGCACGGCAAGGGCAAGACCTGGGGCGGCAAGGACCACAAGAGCTGGGGCGGCCAGAAATTCGTTCAAGTGGACATTTCGCCGCAGGAGGCCGACAGCAACGTGCGCATCGACGCCCCGGTGGTCGGCGACATCGGCTCCTGTGTTTCTGCTTTCTTGTCTGAAATCAAATCTGGTTGGGCGAAACCGCCCGCCGACTGGCTGAACGCGATCCGTGAAAAAAAGGCGGCCAACGTCGCCAAGATGGCCGAGACGCTGGCCAAGAACCCCTCGCCGATGAACTTCCACAGCGCGCTCAACGTGGTGCGCGACATCGTCAAGGCGAACCCTGACGCGATGCTCGTCAACGAGGGCGCCAACGCCCTCGACTTCACGCGCAGCATCGTCGACCTGTACAAGCCGAGGAAGCGCATCGACGTCGGCACCTGGGGCATCATGGGCGTCGGCATGGGCTACTGCGTCGCCGCCGCGGTGGTCACCAAGCAGCAGGTGATCGCGATCGAGGGCGACAGCGCCTTCGGCTTCTCCGGCATGGAGGTCGAGACCCTCTGCCGCTACAACCTGCCGGTGTGCATCGTGATCATGAACAATAACGGCGTCTACAAGGGCACCGACGTCAATCCGACCGGCGGACCCGACGTGGCGCCCACGGTGTTCGTCAAGGGCGCGCGCTACGACAAGCTGATGGAAGCTTTCGGCGGGGTGGGCGCGCACGCCACGACCCCGGCCGAGCTGCGCAAGGCGATGGAAGAAGCCGTCCGCTCGGGCAAGCCGACGCTCATCAATGCGGTGATCGATGAGACCGCGGGCACCGAGAGCGGCCGCATTACGAACCTCAATCCGGCTGCGAAGAAGAAATAGTTTTCGGAGATCAGAATGGAAGCGCTAAAGGGAATCCGCATCCTCGACATGACGCACGTGCAGGCGGGGCCGACGGCCTCGCAGCTGATGGCGTGGATGGGCGCGGACGTGATCAAGCTCGAGCCGCCCACCGGCGACGTGACGCGCGGCCAGCTGCGCGACGTGCCGAACGCCGACAGCCTGTACTTCACGATGCTCAACTGCAACAAGCGCTCGATCACGATCAACATGAAGTCGCCCGACGGCAACCAGGTGGTGGCCGAGCTCCTGAAGAAGTCCGACGTGGTGATGGAGAACTTCGGGCCCGGCGTGATCGACCGGCTCGGCTTCTCGTGGGAGAAGGTGCACAAGATCAACCCGCGCATCGTCATGGCGTCGATCAAGGGCTTCGGCTCGAGCGGTCCCTACGCCGACTTCAAGGCTTACGAGAACGTGGCGCAGGCGATGGGCGGCGCGATGAGCACCACCGGCGTACCGGAGGGGCCTCCTTTTGTGACCGGCGCGCAGATCGGCGACACGGGCACCGGCCTGCACCTCGTCATCGGCATCCTGAGCGCGCTGCACCATCGCAACCGCTCGGGCGAAGGGCAGTACGTCGAGGTGGCGATGATGGACGGGGTGATGAACCTCTGCCGCGTGAAGTTCAGGGACCACCAGCGCCTCACCCGCCAGTCCCTTTCCGAGTATTCAGTGAAAACTGCGCAAGGGATGGGCGACGTGCCGCGCGCCGGCAACGACTCGGGCGGCGGACAGCTCGGTAACGCGATCCACTGCAAGCCGCACGGGCCGAACGACTGGCTCTACGTCGTGGTGCAGGAGGTGGTCTGGGACGCGCTGGCGACGAAGATCGGCGGCGAAGCATTCGCCAGGGACCCGTGCTACGCCACGATCGCCGAACGGCGCAAGAATCAAAACGAGGTCTGGAAAAAACTGAACGAGTTCGCCGCCCGCTACACCAAGCGCGAGCTGATGGCGATCCTGAACGACCTCGACGTGCCCTGCGGGCCGATCATGTCGACCCACGACCTCGCCAACGACGAGCACGTGCGCGGCCGCGAGATGTGGGTCGAGCTCGACCATCCGCAGCGCGGCAAGTGGTTCAACGTCGGCATGCCGATCAAGCTCTCGGCCTCGCCGCCGAAGATCGAGCGCTCGCCACTGCTCGGGGAGCACACCGAGGAAGTATTGAAGTCCGTATTGGGCTACGACGATTCCACCATCGCAAAACTCAAGCAGGCCGGAGCGTTCTCGGCGCCGCCCAAGAAAGCGGCGGCGTAATGAAAGTCGCTATCGTCGGGCAGCAGGACTTCGGAAAGGGCGTGCTCGAGGCGTTCCTCGCGCGCAAGGACGAGGTCGCCGGCGTGTTCTGCGCGCCGGAGAAGCCGGGCGCGCGGCCCGACGCACTCAAGGTCGCAGCTCAGGAGAAGGGTGTAAAGGTCTTTCAGTTCCCTTCCCTCAAAAGCGAGGAGGCGAAAGAAGCGCTCAAGGGCCTCAACGTCGAGCTCGGCATCATGGCGTTCGTGCTGCAGTTCGCGCCGCAGGACTTCGTCAACATTCCGAAGCGCGGCACGATCCAGTACCACCCGTCGCTGCTGCCGAAGTACCGGGGCCCGTCGTCGATCAACTGGCCGATCATCCGCGGGGACACGAAGACCGGTCTCACCATCTTCCGCCCGACGGACGGCCTCGACGAGGGGCCGGTGGTGCTGCAGAAGGAAACGCCGATCAGCCCCGACGACACGCTGGGCACGGTGTACTTCGACCGCCTGTTCCCGATGGGCGTGAAAGCGATGCTGGAAGCGGCAGATCTGGTTGTTTCTTCCAAACACAAGGAAATCGTCCAGGACGAGTCGCAGGCGACCTACGAGGGCTGGTGCCGAAAGGGCGAGGCGCGCATCCAGTGGGCGAGCCACGTCGATTTCGTCTACAACCTGATCCGCGGCTGCAACCCGGCGCCGGGCGCGTGGACCACGCTCGGCGGCGCCGAGCTGCAGATCTACGACGCCCGCAAGCACCTCGTGCGCACGTTCGGTGCGGTCAAGGGCAAAATTGGCGAGGTCGTCGAGGTCACCGACAAGTCGTTCCAAATCACCGCGCAAGGCGGGCGCATCGAAGTGCTGCGCGCGAAGCTCGGTGAAGGCAAGAAAGTGGCTGCAGCAGAACTCGTTTCCGCCGGGGCGATCAAGGCGGGCACGATCCTCAGCTAAATCGTTGACTCCTCTCGCTTTGGGCTGCAACAATGCGCCTCGGGGATAAGCGGGGAGGGCGCTTTTGAGGTTCCGGTTGGCGAAAAAAAGCGGGCTGCCGTAGCAAGCATGGATCTCAGCCAGAACCTAGAGATCGCAACGTGCACCGACCCGGGGATGGTGCGCTCGCACAACGAAGACTCGATCGCCGCCGATTCCGGAAACGGCCTGGTGGTGCTCGCCGACGGCATGGGCGGCTACAACGCCGGCGAAGTGGCGAGCGGCATGGCGACCACGGTGATCATCACCGAGATGCGCCAGATCCTCGCCAGCACCAAGCCCTACGACGTCGACAGCCGCACCAGCGAGGAGATCGCCGCGCGCCTGGTGCGCGAGCAGGTGCTGAAGGCGAACAGCTCGATCTACCAGGCCGCGCAGAGCCAGCCGCAATACGCCGGCATGGGCACCACGCTCGTGGTCTGCCTTTACTACGACAACCGCATGCTGGTCGCGCACCTTGGCGACTCGCGGCTGTACATGCTGCGCGAGGGCAAGTTCAGCCAGGTCACGCGCGACCACTCGCTGCTGCAGGAGCAGATCGATTCCGGAATCATCACCCCCGAGCAGGCGAAGAGGGCGCAGCACAAGAATCTGGTGACGAAGGCGCTCGGCATCGACCCGACGGTCGAGCCCGAGATCCACGAGTACCCCACCAAAGCGGGCGACATCTACCTGCTCTGTTCGGATGGCCTGTGCGACATGGTCGAGGACGAGGACATCGGCATGACGCTGCAGACCCTCGGCGGCAACCTGAAGCTCGCCGCGCAGCAGCTGGTGCAGATGGCCAACGACAACGGGGGGCGGGATAACGTTTCGGTTATACTGGTCCGCGTCCTACGGGAGTACCCCGGCCGCCGCGGCGTCATGGGCAAGGTGTTCGGCTGGCTAAAATAAGCTCCCTCAGGGACACGCTATGGCGAAACTGATACTCAGCATGGATGGCCTGGTGCTCAAGGAGATCCCCTTGACGAAGGAGCGCACCACCATCGGCCGCAAGCCGCACAACGACATCCAGATCGACAACCTCGCGGTGAGCGGCGAGCATGCTGTGATCGTCACCATCCTCAACGATTCGTTCCTCGAAGACCTCGGCAGCACCAACGGCACCGTAGTGAACGGCAACCCGGTCAAGAAGCACTTCCTGCAGAACAACGACGTCGTCGAGCTCGGCAAGTACAAGCTCAAGTTCATCGGCGAGTCGGCGGCGCCGGCGATCACGGGCGGGGGCGAGAAGGCCGATTTCGAGAGGACCATGGTGCTGCGCCCTTCGCAGATGAAGGCTGCGGCCGAGCAGGCCAAGGCCGCCGGTGGCGGCGCCCAGGCGGCGGTCGCGCAGCGAGCGGCGGCGGTGCAGGTGGTGGCCACCGCGACGGCCGCCGGCATCGCCGACAAGGAAGCGGCAAAGCCCGCGCCAAAGCCCGCGGCGCCTCCCCCTCCGGCAGCGGCGCCCGCGCCGGCGCCCGCGCAAGCGCCCGCAGCGGCGCCAGCGGCAGCGGCCGCGCCTGCGCCCGCGCCGAAGCCGGGCCAGCCGCTGGGCGCGATCCAGCTGCTCTCGGGCGCAAATGCAGGCAAGGAGCTCGAGCTCACCAAGCCGCTCACCACGCTCGGCAAGCCCGGCGTGCAGGTCGCGGTGCTCACGCGCCGCCCGCAGGGCTATTTCATCACCCACGTCGAGGGCGCCGCCCGCCCGACGGTCAACGGCAATGCGATCGGCGCGGCGCCGCATGCGCTCAAGGATCACGACGTCATTGAGCTCGCGGGCGTGAAGATGGAATTCTTCTTGAAGGTATAAAGGCAGGTCTAGGTCCTGAGGATCGCGCTCGGCCTCGCGATCACGCTTCTCCTGATCGGTCACGCCCTGCAGTGGTATCCCACTGCGGACGGGCGGCTGCGCTTCGTCACCCAGCTCGACCACATCCTGTACGACACGCGCCTGCGCATGACCATGCCGCGCGGGCGCGACGAGCGGATTGTCATCTTGGACATCGACGAGAAGAGCCTCGGCGAGGTCGGGCGCTGGCCCTGGAGCCGCAACGTCATGGCCGAGCTCACGGCGAAGCTCTTCGACCGCTACGGCGTGGCGCTGGTCGGCTTCGACGTGGTGTGGGCCGAGCGCGACCCGAGCTCGGGCATCGACGTGCTGGACGGGTTGGCGCGCAATGCCTTGCGAGACGCGCAGGGGTTTCAATCCCTTTATTCCAAACTGCGGCCGAGCCTGGATTTCGACGCGAGGTTCGCCGAGAGCCTGAAAGGCCGGCCGGTCGTGCTCGGCTACTACTTCAACATCGAGGACCGGGCGGTGAGGGTGAACGCGCTTCCCGAGCCGACCCTGCCGCGCGGCACGTTCGCCGGGCGCCACGTCGCGCTTTTCGGCTGGCGCGGATATACCGGCAACCTGCCGATCTATCTCCGGAACGCGGCAGGCGCCGGTCACTTCAACCCGCTGCCCGACTTCGACGGCGTCTCGCGCCGCGTGCCGATGCTGATCGAATTCGACGGCGCGTACTACGAAGCGCTGTCGCTCGCGCTGGTGCGCGCCTGGATGGCTCTGCGCACCGGCCAGGAGGTGCGCGTCGCGCCAGGCTATCCCGAGGAGCGGCCCAACGACCTGGAATGGCTCGACGTCGGCGGCGTCGCGATCCCGGTGGACGAGAATGCCGCGGCGCTGATCCCGTATCGCGGCGAGAAAGCGAGCTTCCCCTACTTCTCCCTCGCCGACGTGCTGCGCGAGCGGGTCGCGCCCGAGCGGCTGAAGGGCAGGATCGCGCTCGTCGGCACCACCGCCCCGGCGCTGCAGGACCTGCGCTCGACCCCGGTCGGCGGCGCATTTCCCGGCGTCGAGATCCACGCCAACCTGATCGCCGGCATTCTCGACCGCGAGATCAAGCGCCGGCCGTGGTACACCGCCGGCGCCGAGGTCGTGCTCCTCGTCGTCGGGGGTCTGGTGCTGTCGGTTCTGATCCCGAAGCTTTCGGCGCTGTGGGCGAGCTTCGCCACCGCGCTCGGCATGGGGCTGATCGTCGCCTTCAATGTGGCGGCATGGAACGTCGGCGGACTCGTGCTGCCGCTCGCCTCGTCGCTACTCATCGCCGCGGCGATCTATACGATGAACATGGCGTTCGGCTACTTCGTCGAGTCGCGCTCCAAGCGCCGGCTCGCCGGGCGCTTCGGCGAGTACGTGCCGCCGGAGCTGGTCGATCGCATGGCGCGCGACCCGGACCGGTACACGATGGAGCCGAAGAACGCCGAGCTGACGATCCTGTTCTGCGACGTGCGCGGCTTCACGAGCATCTCCGAGGCGCTCGACCCCGAGGCGCTGCGCGAGTACATCAACGAGTACCTCACCGAGATGAGCACGATCATCCGCGACCGCCACCGCGGCACGCTCGACAAGTACATCGGCGACGCGATCATGGCGTTCTGGGGCGCGCCGGTGGACGACCCGCAGCACGCCCGCCACGCGGTGCTCGCCGCGCTCGAGATGCAGCGCCAGTGCGGCGCGCTGAACGCGCGCCTGGCTGCGCGCGGCTGGCCGCGGCTCGAGATCGGCGTCGGGGTGAATTCCGGCACGGTCCGCGTGGGCGACATGGGCTCGCGCGTGCGCCGCGCCTACACCGCCATGGGGGACGCGGTGAACGTCGCCTCGCGCCTGGAGGGCCGAACAAAAAATTACGCTGTGGGCATCCTGGTAGGCGAGGCCACGCGCAGCCGGGTCAAAGATGTGGTATTCAGGGAAGTCGACCGCATCCGGGTCAAGGGCAAAGACGAGGCCATCACCGTCTATGAGCCTCTGGGCGAAAGGCTGGGGGACGAACTGCGCGAAGAGTTGCAGTCGTGGCAGGAGGCGCTGCGCGCCTACCGCGCCCAGGAGTGGGACGCCGCGGAGGCGGGCCTCTTGAGCCTGCAGCGCGCGAACCCGGGCCGTGGCCTGTACGCCGTGTACCTGAAAAAAATACAAGACCAGCGCCGCCAGCCGCCGCCGCCGAACTGGGACGGCGTCACGGCGTTCGACGAAAAATAGGAGAAAGGCCCGGCGCATGCGTTTGCGCGTGCTCGGCTGCTCTGGGGGGATCGGCGGGCGCCACCTGCGCACCACCTCGTTCCTGCTCGACGGCGACATCCTGATCGACGCCGGGACCGGGGTGGGCGACCTGACGCTGGCGGAGCTGTCGCAGATCGACCATATCTTCATCACGCATTCCCACCTCGACCACGTCACCTCGATCCCGTTCCTCGTCGACACCGTCGGCGGCATGCGCTCCAAGCCGCTCAACGTGTACGCGACGGCGGCCACGACCGAGATCCTCAAGAACCACCTGTTCAACTGGGCGATCTGGCCCGACTTCACCGAGATCCCCACTCCGGAGGCGCCGTTCATGCGCTACCGCGAGATCGAGGTCGGGAGCACCGTCACGCTCTCGGGGCGCAGCATCACGCCGATCCCCGCGCGCCATACCGTGCCGGCGGTCGGCTACCACCTCGACAGCGGCGCGGCGAGCCTGGTGTTCACCGGCGACACCGGGCCGAACGACGCGCTGTGGCGCATCGTCAACCGGATCGCGAACCTCAAATTCCTGATTATCGAAACCGCGTTCTCCAACAAGGAGCGCCAGCTCGCCGAGATCTCGCGCCACCTGTGCCCGGCCACGCTCGCCGAGGAGCTCGCCAAGCTCGAGCGCAACCCGGAGATCTTCATCACGCACCTGAAGCCCGGCGAGATCGAGCCGACCATGCGCGAGATCGAGGAATGCGCCGGCGCCTTCAGGCCGCGCATGCTGCAGAACAACCTCGTGCTGGAGTTCTGAGCATCGAAAATGGAGAGTCCGCTCAGGGCCACGGGTGAGCAGCTTTCCCGGCTGGCGCCCCTCGCGGGGCTCTCGCCCGAGCGCCTCGCCGAGCTCGCCGCGGCGACCCTGATCGAGCGCGCGGCGCGCGGCGCCGATCCGCTCGCCGGGCGCACCGAGGGCGAGCAGTCGGTGTTCCTGCTCGCCGGTGAGATGCTGCTTCGCTTCCAGGGCGGCGGCACGCTGGTCGTGGTCGGCGGCAGCGACGAGACGCGTCAGGCGCTCAACCGGCGCAAGGAGCGCGTCGCGCACGCCCGGGCGATCACCGATGTCGACCTGCTCGTCGTCGACGACGAGCTGCTCGACATCCTGAACACCTGGGACCAGGTCGCGGCCGCGCGCGGGCGCGACCTGGTCTCGAGCGGCCCGTTCTCGCTCTCCAGCCTGCGCGCCGGCGTGTTCGCGCCGCTCCCCGCGGCGCGCATCGACGAGCTCCTGCGGCGCTTCGAGCGCGTCAAGACCGCGCGCGGCGAGATCGTGATCCGCGAGGGCGACGAAGGCGACTACTACTACGTCATCGAGTCCGGCCGCTTCCAGGTCGGACGCATGGTCGGCGGCGCGGACGTGGTGCTCGCCGAGCTCAAGAGCGGCGACGGGTTCGGCGAGGAAGCGCTGGTTTCGGAAGCGAAGCGCAACGCCACGGTCACGGCGCTCACCGACGGGCACCTGTTGCGCCTCAACCGCGGGCACTTCAACGAGCTGCTGCGCGAGCCGCTGCTGCGTCGCCTCGCCTACGTGGAGGCATCCGAAAAAGTGCGCCGCGGCGCGCTCTGGCTCGACGTGCGCTACCCGTCCGAATACCAGTACGACAAGCTGCCCGGGGCCATCAACGTGCCGCTCGCCGAGGTGCGCAACATGTTCGCGGTGCTCGACCGCAGCAAGGAATATGTCGCTTATTGCCAGAGCGGCCGCAGGAGCGCCGCAGCGGCTTTTCTGTTCGCCCAGCGGGGTTTCAAGGTGTGGCTTCTCGACGGCGGGTTAAAAGCTGTGGAAAAGCCGGAAATCCGTTGAAAATCAGGGTTCCTGGGCTTATTATCTAAGGTCTAGCAATAAGCTGTCGCAGGGGAGGGTGGAAATGAGCGCAGTCCTGAGCCAGCACGCGCCAGCGCAGAGTGATGTCGGCGCACGTCTCGCGTTCCAGAAGCAGCTGCAGGCGGTCACCAACAAGATCCACGCCACCAACAACATCGACGAGATCATGTTGGAGGTGAGCGCGGACGTGTGCGCTCTCTTCAACGCCGACCGGCTCACCATCTACTCGGTGGGCGAGGACAAGCAGTCCATCGTGTCGAAGGTGAAGACGGGCCTCAACTCGTTCAAGGACCTGAAGCTGCCGATCGCCGAGCACTCGATCGCCGGCTACGTCGCGCTCGCCAAGAGGACCGCCAACATCAGGGACGTGTACGACGAGAACGAGCTGCGCGCGCTCAACGCGAACCTTCGCTTCCTGCAGGAAGTCGACAAGCGCACCGGCTACCGCACCAAGCAGATGCTGGTCGCGCCCATTCTGGAAGCCGGCTCGAACGAGCTGATCGGCGTGATCCAGATCATCAACAACAAGGCGGGCGTGCCGTTCGGCGCGCTCACCGAGGAAGGCGTCGGCGAGCTCGCGCAGACGCTCGCCATCGCCTTCAAGCAGCGCCAGAAGCCCCAGGTCGCGAAGACCAAGTACGACTACCTGATCGCGGACGCCGTGCTCTCGGCGGGCGAGTTCGAGCTCGCGGCGCGCCAGGCGCGGAAGAAGGCGATCGACGTCGAGCAGGTGCTGACCGACGAATTTCAAGTGAAGATTCCCGCCATCGGCGCCGCGCTGTCCAAGTTCTTCGGCGTGCCCTACGAGCCGTTCAAGTCCGACCGGATCAAGCCGGCCGACCTGCTGAAGAACCTGAAGCGCGAGTACGTCGAGGCGAACCAGTGGGTGCCGATCGACGAAAGCAAGGACGGCCTCGCGGTGCTGTGCCTCGACCCCGAGCGCATCCGCTCCTCGCGCATCGCGTCCAACGTGTTCCCGAAGGCGCGCATCGTCTACAAGGTCGCGACGCAGAAGGACTTCAAGGAGACGGTCAACCAGTTCTACGGCTCCGAGGGCGCCGGCAGCGCCGACCTGGGCAACGTCGAGGACCTGCTCGGCGCCATGGGCGACGAAAGCATGACCGATGTGCTCGACGCCGGGGCCGCCGACGAGGCCTCCGCAGCCGCCGACAACGAGCTGGTCAAGCTCGTCAACAAGGTGATCGTGGACGCCTACAACCAGGGCGCCTCGGACATCCACATCGAGCCCTACCCGGGCAAGGCCAAGACCGAAATTCGGCTCCGCAAGGACGGCTCGCTCGGCGCCTACATCGAGGTGCCGGCGAGCTACCGCTCGGCGATCGTGGCGCGCATCAAGATCATGTGCGACCTCGACATCTCGGAGAAGAGGAAGCCGCAGGACGGCAAGATCAAGTTCAAGAAGTTCGGCCCGCTCGACATCGAGCTGCGGGTGGCGACGATCCCCACCGCGGGCGGGGTCGAGGACATCGTGATGCGGATCCTCGCCGCCGGCGAGCCGATCCCGCTCGAGAAGATGGGCTTCACCGACAAGAACCTCGAGCAGCTGAGAGCGACCGTGTCGAAGCCCTACGGCCTGTTCTTCTGCTGCGGCCCCACCGGCTCGGGCAAGACCACCACGCTCCACTCGGTGCTCAAGTTCCTCAACACCCCCGATACCAAGATCTGGACCGCCGAGGACCCGGTCGAAATCACCCAGAAAGGCCTGCGCCAGGTGCAGGTGAACAAGAAAGCGGGCCTCGACTTCGCCGTGATCATGAAGGCGTTCCTGCGCGCCGACCCGGACATCATCATGGTCGGCGAGATGCGCGACAAGGAGACCACCGGCACGGGCATCGAGGCCTCGCTCACCGGCCACCTGGTGTTCGCCACGCTGCACACCAACTCCGCCCCGGAATCCATCACGCGGCTGCTCGACATGGGCATGGACCCGTTCAACTTCTCCGACGCGCTGCTCGGCATCCTGGCGCAGCGCCTGGCGAAGCGCCTGTGCAGCTGCAGGCAGACCTACGTCCCCGAGTCCGCCGAGCTCACCGCGTTCCTGCGCGAGTACTGCGAGGAGCTGATGGCCACGTCCCGATTCAAGGCGGACCCGAAGGGCTCGATGGAGGCGGTGTACAAGGGCTGGGTCCAGGCCTACGGCAACGACAAGGGCCACCTCACCTTCTACAAGCCGGTCGGCTGCGACAAGTGCGGCGGCTCGGGCTTCAAGGGCCGCTGCGGCCTGCACGAGCTCCTGATCGCGAGCGATCGCCTCAAGAAGGCGATCCAGGAGCATGCGCGCGTCGCCGAGATGCTCGCCATCTGCCTGGAAGAGGGGATGCGCACTCTCAAGCAGGACGGCATGGAGAAATGCCTGATGGGCGTGACGCACATGAAGGAAGTGCGCGCCGTCTGCGTCAAGTGAGCAGGCGCGAACCGCTCGTGAACATTATCGACACCACCGCGGGCCTGCGCCTGGCGCCGCCGGCGTCGGCGAGCGCTTCGGAGGACCTCGGCCAGCGCCTCGAGCAGCTCAACCTGATCGGTGCGTCGCTCTCGGCCGAGCGCGACACCGACCGGCTGCTGGAGGGGATCCTCACCGCGGCCAAGTCGATTACCCGCGCCGACGGCGGCACGCTCTACCGCGTGACCGAAGAGCGGACGTTGCGTTTTGAAATCGTGCGCACCAGCTCGCTCAAGTACTACCTCGGCGGCACCAGCGGCAACCCGGTGCCGTTCTACCCGATCCAGCTGTACAAGGACGGCCAGCCCAATCACAGCATGGTCGCGGCGCACGCCGCGCTCACCGGCAAGACGGTGAACATCGCCGACGCCTACACTGCCGACGGCTTCGACTTCTCGGGCACGCGCGCGTTCGACGCGAAGACCGGCTACCGCTCCAAGTCGTTCCTCACGGTGCCGATGCGCAACCACGAGTACGAGACCATCGGCGTGCTGCAGCTGATCAACGCGCATGACCCTCGCAGCGGCGAGATCGTGGCGTTCTCCCCTTCGGACCAGCGCCTCGCCGAGTCGCTCGCCTCGCAGGCGGCGATCGCGCTCACCAACCGCATGCTGATCAGCCAGCTCGAGCAGCTGTTCGAGTCATTTATCAATTTGATCAATTCGGCGATCGACGAGAAGTCGCCCTATACCGGCGGCCACTGCCAGCGCGTGCCGCAGCTCACCATGATGCTCGCCGAGGCGGTGAACGAGACGCGCGAAGGCCCGCTGTCGGACTTCAACATGACCGAGAAGGACCGCTACGAGCTGAAGATCGCGGGCCTGCTGCACGATTGCGGCAAGGTGACCACGCCGGTGCACGTGGTCGACAAGGCGACCAAGCTCGAGACCATCTACGACCGCATCCACCTCGTCGACACGCGCTTCGAAATCCTCAAGAGAGACCTGGAAATCGAAGCATTGCGCGCCAACCTGGACCCGCAGCAACTGCGCAAGCGCATGCGCGAGCTGGAGGACGACCGCAGGTTCCTGCACGCCTGCAACATCGGTAGCGAGCGCATGCGCGACGACGACATCGAGCGCGTGCGCCGCATCGCGGCGTACCGCTGGCGCGACGTCGCGGGGCACGAGGCGAACTTCCTCTCCGAGGACGAGGTGAAGAACCTCACCATCCGCGCCGGCACCCTGACCGAGGACGAGCGCAAGATCATCAACCACCACATCGTGGCCACCATCAAGATGCTCGAGGCGCTGCCGTGGCCGAAGCACCTGACCAGCGTCCCCGAGTACGCGGGCGGCCATCATGAGCGCATGGACGGCAAGGGATATCCCCGGGGACTGAAGCGCGAGCAGATGTCGGTGCAGGCGCGCTGCATGGGCATCGCCGACATCTTCGAGGCGCTCACCGCGCGCGACCGTCCCTACAAGAAGGGCAAGACGCTCTCGGAATCGCTCGAGATCCTCGGCCGCATGAAGCTCAACAACCACATCGATCCTGATCTGTTCGACATCTTCGTGCGCCGCAAGGTCTACCGGCGCTACGCCGAGATGTTCCTCGACCGGGAACAGATCGACGACGTCGATGAATCGCGCATCCCCGGCTACCAGCCCTGAACGCATAGTCAATCCGGTCTACCTGCTGGCGGCGTACGCGGCCACGCTGCCGGCCGTGTTCATCGCCGACGAGGTCGGACCTTCCGCCGACCTGGTCGCCTTCCTCAAGGTGCTGTGCCTGGCCGCATTCGCCTGGCACGCGGCGGTGCTTTGGCGCAAGAGGGACGTGAGCGCCCGCAGCACCTGGATTCTCGCAGGAGCGATCGGGCTCGTCTGGACTGCGGCGCTGGTCATATTCCTCTTCAAGGTCGTGACACTGACCTCGTTCAATTTCTCGGTCGTCGTCTCGTCCCTCGAAGATGCGGGCAAGACGCTAGTCCACACGCTGGGCCCGTACGGCGTGCCCATCGCCTGGGGCACGCTGCTCGGGCTCGCGTGCGCAAGCACCGCGGCAGCCCGGATGCTGCTCTGGGCGCTGCGTGCCTTGTCTGCCCGGTTCACCGCGGGTCCGCGCGCGGCGGTCGTTTGCCTGGGCCTGTTCTGCTACCTCGCTGCCGCCGATGCTTGGTACGCCGCGAACGAGCTGGTGCTCTACCCGCGCTCGTATTTCCTCAAAGGCCCGTACATACCAGCTCCGCTCAGCGTCCCCGATTACTCTGGGGTGCCGATCCGCTCAAAGGAAAGCGTTTTTATCGTGCAGCTCGAGTCCGTGAACACGCTGACGCTGTTCGAGCGCACGAGCGACGCGGCGGGATTCCGGCCGCTGGTCGCGCAGCCCGGATTGGAGACCATCCTTCGGGAGGGCGGCGGCATTCTGTTCCCGTTCTTCTGGGCGAACAGCATGCAGACCAACCGTGCCTGGGAGACCATCCTGTGCGGCGTGAGCGGCAACCTCGGCCCGCCCATCGCGTCTGAGCCCGCCCGCCTGCTGAACCGCACCTGCCTGCCGAAGCTGCTGGCCGAGGCGGGATATGCCCGGGTGTTCCTCTACTCGTACTACGACGTGGAGTTCTTCAACTTGAGCGGCTTCGCGGCCATGGCCGGCTTCCAGGAAGTCGCCTACGGCCCGAAGCTGATGGCGAAGGGCGACCGCCGGCACCAGTGGGGCTACGACGATTGCGTGTTCTACGAGCGGGCGTTCGAATACCTCGCGCGCAAAGGCCTCGACCGGCGCGAGCGCGTTCTCGCTTACTTCGAAGTGGGGATGAACCACTGGCCCTTCAGGGACACCATGAAGCACCCGCAAGCGCACCCTTATCCCGCGCCGACGACGCCGCTCGAGCACTACCGGAACGCGGTCGCGGAGCAGGACCACTGCCTGCTCGCCTTCTGGAAGCGTTTTCGCGCGCTCGGACGCGACGACATCCATCTTTTCGTCCTGCCCGATCACGGCGTATGGGTGCCCGGCGCGCCCCTCCATCCGGACACCTTGTTCGCCACGTGGCTCGCTTACGTTCCCCCGGCGCGCCGTGCCGCCGAATTCAAGCCGCGCGTCGTGCTTTCGCCGACGCCGAGCCAGGCGCAGCTCTATCCCACCATCATCGAGCTGTTGGAAGGACCTCCGCAGCCGCGCTCCTTCGGGTTCTCGCTGCGCGGCGAGCCGGTATCGCCCGGCTATGACGACTGCCACCTCCTGAGCGAGCCTTTTCAGCGGCTTGTCGTATACAACAAAGGCGAGCGCACGGAGTTCCGCCTGGGCGGGGAGGACGCCGCGCGGCCGGGCGCAGTGGCCTACGCCGCCTTTCTGTCGACATTCCGCGAGCGCCTTACGTGCAAATAGGTGCGGCGATTCGCCATAGCGTGCTCCTGCCGGCGGCGTTTGTCCTGTTCATCGTCTCGGGCTTCGCCGGGCTGATCTACGAGTCGATTTGGAGCCATTACCTGAAGCTGTTCCTCGGCCACGCCGCCTACGCGCAGACCCTCGTGCTCGCGATTTTCATGGGCGGCATGGCGCTCGGCGCGTGGGGGGCGAGCCGCATCTCGGCGCGCTGGCGCGACCTGCTGCTCGCCTACGCGGTGATCGAGGCGCTGATCGGCCTGATCTCGCTCGTGTTTCACTCCGTGTTCGTCGCCGCCACCGCGTTCGCCTTCGAAACGGTGATTCCCGCGCTCGGCTCCCCGGCCACGGTGCACGCCTTCAAATGGACGCTGGCCGCGGCGCTCATCCTGCCGCAGTCGGTGCTGCTCGGCATGACCTTTCCCCTGATGACCGGCGGCGTGCTGCGCCTGCGTCCCGAGCGCGCGGGGTACGCGATCGCGATGCTGTACTTCACCAACAGCCTCGGCGCGGGTGTGGGCGTGCTCGCGAGCGGGTTCTACTTCATCGAGCTCGCCGGCCTGCCCGGCACGCTCACCATCGCGGGCGTGCTCAACCTCGCCGTCGCCGCCGGGGTCATGTTTCTTCCGCGCAGATCCAACGCCGCGCCCGCGCCCTTGCCCGTGGCGGGAGGCAAGTCCCCCCCAATGGGCCGGCTGCTGCTCGCGGTCGCGGCGCTGACCGGCATGTCCTCTTTCATGTACGAGATCGGCTGGATCCGCATGCTCGCGCTCGTCCTCGGCACCTCGACGCACGCCTTCGAGCTGATGCTGTCGGCCTTCATCCTGGGCCTTGCCTTCGGCGGCCTGTGGGTGCGCCGCAGGATCGATGCGGCAAAGGACACGCTGCGCCTGCTCGGCCTCGTGCAGCTCGCCATGGGGATCGCCGCGCTCGCGACGCTGCCGGTCTACGTGGCGAGCTTCGAGTTCATGCAGCTCACGATGCAATCGCTCGCCCGCACCCCGGGCGGGTACCTCGCGTTCAACGTGGTCAGCCATGGCATCTGCCTCGCCGTGATGTTCCCGGCCGCGTTCTGCGCCGGCATGACGCTGCCGCTCCTCACCGCCTCCCTGCTGCGGGCCGGCGCGGGCGAGCGCGCCATCGGCCAGGTGTACGCCGCGAATACGGCCGGCGCGATCGCCGGCGTGGTCGCCGCGGTGCACCTCGGGTTGCCGTTGCTCGGGTTGAAGGGGCTCATCATCGCGGGCGCGGCCATCGATCTCGCCCTGGGTGTCGTGTTGCTGGGCGTCGGTCGCCGGCCGTATGCCGCGGCGGCGGTGTCGGCGGCTGCCGTGTGCTTCGCCATCATCGGCGTGCGGCTCGATCCCCTGCACATGTCCTCGGGCGTGTACCGCTCCAATGTGCTGCTGCGCCCGGGTGGCGGCGAGGAAGTGCGGCTGCACCTCGACGGCAAGACCGCGAGCGTGAGCGTCACCGTCGGGAAGGAGCTGATCGCGCTGCGCACCAACGGCAAGTCGGAAGGCGCCATCCGCATCGACGGCACCGGGCCCACGCACGACGAGATCACCATGACGCTGACCGGCGCGCTGCCCCTGTTCCTCCTTCCGGATGCGCGCCGCATCGCGAACATCGGCTTCGGGACCGGGCTCACGACGCATGTCATCCTCGGCTCCGACCTGGTCGAATCGGTGGATACCGTCGAGATCGAGCCGGCGGTGGTTGCGGCGGCGGCGCAGCTGCGACCGTACAACGCGCGCGCCTTCGACGACCCGCGCAGCCGGCTGCATTTCGAGGACGCGAAAACCTATTTTTCGGCGCGCCGCGAGCGCTACGACGTGATCGTCTCGGAGCCCTCCAACCCCTGGGTGAGCGGCGTCGCGAGCCTGTTCTCATCGGAGTTCTACCGCGACGTGCGCCGGCATCTGCGCGACGGCGGCCTGCTGGTGCAATGGGTGAACGTCTACGAGCTCTCGCCCGTGCTGCTCGCCACCATCATCGCGGCGCTCGATGCCAACTTCTCCGACTACGAGATCTGGATGCCCAACGGGGGCGACCTGCTGGTGGTCGCCGTTCATAAAGGCACGCTGCGCGCGCCCGACGCGCGCGCGTTCGACAGCCCGCGCCTGCGCGCCGACCTCGAGCGCTTCGGGATCCGCACCCTGGACGACCTGCTGCTTCACCGTGTCGCCGGCCGCGCCGCGATGCACCCTTACTTCGCCTCGTTCGGCGTGCCGGCGAACTCGGACTTCTACCCGGTGCTCGACCTCAACGCCGCAAGAGCGCGCTTCCTGCACCGTCCGGCGGATGAAGAAATCCCGCGGCTGCTCGAGGCGGGCTTTCCGCTGCTCGATCTGTTCGACCGGCCCCGCGTCGGCCAACCCGATCCGGCGCGCCTTTCGCCCGCGAAGCGGCCGTGGCTGGTGCGGGCCGGCTACGCCGCCCAGGCCCGGGCGGCCGAGGCCTATCTGCTGAGCGGCAGGCTCGCCGAGCTCGAGTCACTGTCGGCGTCTGTCTCCGGAGACCTCGTGCTGCTGCGCACGGCGCTCGTCGATTGCAGCGTGCGCGTTCCGGAGTCGACCCTGCGGCGCGTCCTGCTCGATGCTGCCTGGCTGGTGAATCAGCACCTGGCGCGCGCCGAGCGGGCGGCGGTATGGCGGCTGCTCGCCGGGTCGGCCTGCCGCGCGCGCCTGACCGAGACCGAACGGCAGTGGCTGCGGCTGCATGCGGCGCTCGGCGCCGAGAACGGGGGCGAAATCGCCGCGGCGGCAGGGCACATCCTCGAAGCGGACGCCAGCGCGCCGCCGGAGCTGACGGCCTATGCCCTGGCCGCCCACATGGCCGGGCTGGTGCTCACCGACCGGGGAAAGGACGCCATGCAATCCATCGTAAAGCACGGTCCCCGCGTCGGTGCCGCAGCCTCCTGGCAGCCGGTATTCCGCTTCCTGGTGGCCCAAGCCCGGCGGGGCTGACGAAAATGGGCAGGGGGCTGACGGATCTTGTCCGCGAAGAGGCGCCCGGTGTGATTTTTTGCGCGCGAATCCGCCGTTTGGCGGGTTCCGGGCCATGGCATGGTCGTTGCAACAAGAGGTCGCGTCCGGTATAAAACCGACCGCTACATTTATCAAACAGGAAGGGGAGTTCCATGAAACAGCTGCAGAAGGGCTTCACCCTGATCGAACTGATGATCGTTGTCGCGATCATCGGCATTCTGGCGGCCGTTGCGCTGCCGGCGTATCAGGACTACACCATCCGCGCGAAGATGTCGGAAGTGATTCTGGGAATGAGCGCGTGCCGCACCTCGATTACCGAGGTATACCAATCCGGCCCCGCGGGCCTGATTGCGGTCAACGGCTGGGGCTGCGAGTACGGCGGCACCACGGCGACGAAGTACGTCGCGGCTGTGAACACGACCCCGAACGGGAACGTGCAAGCCACCGTGCAGGGAGTCTCGCTCTCGGTGAACGGCTCCGTGGTCACGCTGACGCCGCTGTCCTCGCCCAACACGACAGCGACCGTTACCCCGGGCAACAGCATGGCCCTGTTCGGCTGGCGCTGCGGTAGCACCACCGACGGCACGAACGTGCCTGGCAAGTATCTGCCCGGCTCCTGCCGCGGCTAATCAAAAAGCTTTAGCTTCATTCAAAGGTACCCTTCGGGGTACCTTTTTTTTTGGCTGCGTTTGTCCGGGGGATGACCGAGCTCACGGTGACCGAACTGACCATCCTGATGCCTTGCCTCAACGAGGCGGCTACGGTCGGCCGCTGCATCGCCAAGGCGCGCGGCTTCCTCGAGCGCGCGGGAATCGCGGGCGAGGTGCTGGTCGCCGACAACGGCTCCGATGACGGCTCGGTGGCGCTCGCGCAGCAGGCGGGCGCGCGCGTCGTGCAGGTCGCCGAGCGCGGCTACGGCGCGGCGCTGGCGGCGGGGATCGCCGCCGCGCGCGGGCGCTACGTCATCATGGGCGACGCCGACGACAGCTACGATTTCGGCCGCCTCGAGCCTTTCGTCGAAAAGCTGCGCCAGGGCTATCCCCTGGTCATGGGGAACCGCTTCCAGGGGGGCATCCGGCCGGGCGCGATGCCGCCGCTGCACCGCTATCTCGGCAACCCCGTCCTGAGCTTCGTCGGACGGCTGTTCTTCGGCGCGCGCGTCGGCGACTTCCACTGCGGCCTGCGCGGCGTCGACGGCGAGGCCATCAGGTCGCTCGGCCTGCGGACCCCGGGAATGGAGTTCGCGAGCGAGCTGGTGGTCAAGGCGGCGCTCGCGGGCTGGCGCATCGCCGAGGTTCCGACCGCGCTGCATCCGGACGGCCGCGGGCGGCCGCCGCACCTGCGGAGCTGGCGCGATGGCTGGCGGCACCTGAGGTTCCTTCTGCTGTTCAGCCCACGATGGCTGTTCCTTTACCCCGGGCTCGTCCTGCTCGTGCTCGGCCTCGCGCTGACGATCGCCCTTTACTCCGCGCCCCTGCGGGTCTTCGGCGCCGGCCTGGACATCCACAGCATGCTTTACGCGTCCGCCGCCGCGCTGCTCGGGATGCAGCTCTGCCTGTTCGCGCTGTTCGCGCGGGTCTCGGCGCAGAACGCCGGCCTGCTGCCGCGCCAGCCCGTGCTCGAGCGCATTTTGAAAGCGCTTACCCTGGAGAGGGGCCTGCTGGCGGGTCTGGCCATGGCGCTGGGCGGCTTTGCGTGGAGCGCCGCGGCCTTCTGGCAATGGCGCGAAACGGGCTTCGGGCCGCTCGATCCGCGCGTCGTGATGCGCGACACCATTCCTGCCACCGCGCTGATGATCGGCGGCATGGAGCTCGTCCTCGCGGCCTTCCTGCTCAGCGTATTGCGGCTGAAGGACCCCGGCTGATGGCGCTGCGCGGCGGGCTCGCCGGCCTTGCGGTGCTCGTGCTGGCGATGTTCCTCGATGTCCTCGTCTCGCCGGGGCCGCGCGTCCTCGGCGTCGACAACACCGACCTCGGGCTGCACTTCCTGCACTGGCGGCGGTTCGGCTTCGGCGAGCTGGCGAGCGGCAACCTCGCGCTCTGGAACCCGCACATCTACGGCGGCGTGCCGTTCTTCGGCGGCATGCAATCGGCGCTGCTCTACCCGCCCAACGCGCTGTTCCTCGCCCTGCCGCTGCCGCTCGCCGCCAACTGGAGCATCGCGCTCAACGTGTGGCTGCTGGGGGCGTTCATGTATCTGTGGCCGCTGCGCCGCGGGCTGCGGCCTTTTGCCGCGTTCGTCGCCGCGGCGCTCGCCATGTTCTGCGCGCCGCACTTTCTGCGGGTCTACGCCGGCCACATCGCCGGCATGGCGGCGATGGCGTGGGTGCCGCTCGTGTTCCTCGCGCTCGACGCCTGGATCGACTCGCGCCGGCCGGGCTGGCTGCTCGTCGGCATGGTGGCCGTGGCGATGCAGATCTTTGCCGGCCATCCGCAGACCGTGTATCTGACCGCGCTGAGCGCCGGCGTCTACAGCGCGTTCAGGATGCAGATCCTGGGGATTGCCAGCATTTACGCCGGTGGTGCGGCCCTCGCGGCGGTGCAGCTTCTCACCGGCTTCCAGGCGACCGCGGAAACGGTGCGCGACCGCCCGCTGACGTTCGAGCTGGCGAAGTACTTCAGCTTTCCGCCGGAAAACTTCCTCACGCTGCTCACGCCGGGGTTCTTCGGGGACGTCGCCACGCATCCGTACTGGGGGCGCTGGTACCTGTGGGAGGCTTCGGCGTTCATCGGCGTCACAGGCCTGGCGCTTGCCGTCTACGGGATCCTCAAAGGAAACCTGGCTGGCAAGACCGCGCTTCTCGCCACCGCAGGCGTCGCGGCGCTGATCGCGCTGGGCGACAACAGCCCGCTGTTCCCGCTGCTCTTCGACTGGCTGCCGTGGTTCGATCGCTTTCGCGGGGCAGGAAAGTTCATCTTCATCACCGCATTGATCCTCGTCCTCTTCGCGGGCAGCGGACTGGACGCGATGGTGCGCAACCGCGGCGTGCCTCGCGGTGCGGTGTGGGCCGCGGGAGCCGGCGCGCTTGCGCTGGGCGCCGCCGGGGTGCTGATCCAGGGCGTCGACTGGCGGCCGGTCGCCGGCGCGGTGCTGGCGACCGGCCAGACGTACCTCGATCACGCGCGCTATGCCGACTCCGGGTTCCTGTTCGCTTCCCGGAGCTTCGCCGCTCTGGGCATGCTGCTCGCCGCGCTCACGCTCGCCGCGGCGGCCGGACTGATGCTCTGGGCGCGCAAGGAAGCGCGCGCCGCCGTGGTGCTCGGCGTCCTGGCGGTGGCGGAAATCTTCGCGTATGCGCGGCTCAATCGCCCGACCTTCGACAGCACGCACATATTCATCCCCGAGCTGGCCGACTTTCTGCGCCGCAACCCGGGCGAGTACCGCATCCTCAACCTCGCGCGTCCGAACGCCGCCATCTCGATGAAGGCGTTCGACGCCTGGGGGTACGATCCCGGCCTCACGCGCCGCTACGCCGAGTTCATCAGCTGGAGCGCGGGCGAGGACCCCGAGAAGAATACGATCCCGCATGTCATCTTCCGGCAGTTGCATCCGCTGCTCGCCATGGTGCGCGTGAAATACGTGGTCGCCATCGACGACGGGGTGATGACGATCCACCCCGGCGGTACGCCGCCGCTCGGGCGCCTGGAGCTCATCGGCTCGCACCAGGTGCGGGCCGGGCGCGCGGCGATCCTGCAGGCGATGGGCGCACCGGGCTTCGACCCGTCGAGGGAGGTGATCCTCGAGCGCGAGCCCGAGCCGGCGCCGGTCGCAGGCGAAACGCCCGGCCGTGCCAGAATCCTGCGCGAAGGGAGCGATTTCATGGAAATCGAGGTGGAGCTCGAGCGCCCGTCGGTGCTGCTCGTGACCGATGCCTGGACCCCGGCGTGGCGCGCGGTCCCGCTTGAGGCAAGCGACAATCGCCGCTACGAGATCATGCCGGCCAACTATGCGCTGCGCGCGGTGGCGCTCGACCGCGGCCGGCATCGGCTGAAGCTGGAGTACGCGCCTCTGGCGTTTCGCTTGGGCACCGCGATTTCGATCTTCGCCTGGACAGCATGGCTGGCTGCAGCGTGGCTTGCAGGGCGGCGGAGAGCGCGCAGTGCCTGAGCTCACCGTCGTGGTGCCGGCGTTCGGCGAGCGCGACAACATCGTGCCGCTGCTCGGCGCGCTGGAGCAGGCGCTGGCGGGGCTCGACTGGGAGACGATCATCGTGGTCGACGACGCCTTCGACGGCACCGAGGACGTGGTGCGCGGCCGCGCGCAGCAGGATCCGCGCGTGCGCTGCATCCACCGCATCGGCCGCCGCGGCCTCGCCTCGGCCTGCATCGAGGGCATGCTCGCGAGCTCCGCGCCCTACGTCGCGGTCATCGACGCCGACCTGCAGCACGACGAGACCCTGGTGCCCAAGCTGCTCGACGCGGTGAAGCGCGAAGGCGCCGACGTCGTCGTGGCGAGCCGCTATATGCAAGGCGGCAGCACCGGCGAGCTGGCGGCCGAACGGGTGCGCATCAGCCGCCTCGCGAGCGCGCTCAGCCAGCTCCTGTGCAAGGACCTCACCGATCCGATGAGCGGGTTCTTCCTCGTGCGGCGCAGCTTCCTCGAGCGCGTGGTGCGCCGGCTCTATGGCCGCGGCTTCAAGATCCTGCTCGACCTGGTGGCGGCCGCGCGCGGCGAAGTGCGCGTCGCCGAGCTGCCCTACCGGATGCGCAGCCGCCAGTACGGCGAAAGCAAGCTCGGGGCGCGCGTCATCGCCGAGTACTTCATGCTGCTGCTCTACCACATGACCGGGCGCTTCCTGCCGGCGCGCTTCTTCCTGTTCGGCGCCGTGGGGGTGACCGGCGTCGGGGTCCACCTCGCGGTGCTGACCGCCGCGTTCCAGGCGACCGCGGGCAGTTTCCTCGCGAGCCAGGCGCTGGCGACCTGGGCCGCGATGACCAGCAATTTCTTTTTGAACAATATGTTCACCTACGGCGACCAGCGGCTGCGCGGCAAGCGGCTCTGGCGTGGCCTCCTGAGCTTCTACGTCGCCTGCGGCATCGGCGCTTTCATCAACCTCGCGGTAGCGGAGTGGCTGTTCCTGCAGTCGGTCGCGTACTGGGTCGCCGGCGTCGCCGGCGCGCTGATCGCCGCGCTCTGGAACTTCTACACCACCGCGTCGCTCACCTGGGGCGGATCGAACGCCCGCAAGCCTTGACGTTTCCCCTCACTACGTTCCGGCCCGCGCGAGCAGACTGGATGCAGGCGGGCGCAGCCGCGGTCGCCGTGTTCGTCCTCTATGCGGCCACCACGCCGCGCACCATCAGCCTCGAGGACGACTCGCTGTTCGTCCTGTCGTGCTATTTCCTGGGGGTCGAGCACCCGCCCGGGTATCCGCTGTTCACGTTGATCGGCCACCTCTTCACCTACCTGCCCGTAGGGTCGGTCGCCTATCGTGTGCACTTGGCGAGCGCGCTGTTCGGCGCGCTCGCCGTCGGCGCGGCCTGGCTCTGCATGCGCCGCCTGATCCCGGGGGTGCTGCCCGCTTACGTCGCGGCGCTCGCGCTCGGCCTGTCGCCGGTGTTCTGGTCGCAATCGATCATCGCCGAGGTGTACACGCTGAACACGTTCTTCCTCCTGCTGCTCGTGTACCTCGGCCTGGCCGCCGGGCGGCAGCCCGGCGTGCTGCCCTGGATGGCGCTGGTTTTCGGCCTGAGCCTCTCCAACCACTATCCGCTGATGCTGCTCGCCGCGCCGGCGTTCGCGGTGCTGCTCTGGCCGCTGCGGGTCGAGCTCCTGCGGCGCATCGGGCTCCTGTTGATCCTGGTGATCGCCGGCCTGCTGCCCTACGCCTGGCTGGTGCGCCGATCGTGGTCGGGTCTGCCGATCAGCTTTTACGGCGAGCTCGACAGCGTCACCGAGATCCTGTTCTTCCTCAGCCGGGCGGGTTATACCGAAGTGGATCATTCGATCACCGCAGGCTGGCTCGACAAGGTGAGGTACCTCACATTCGTGGGGCGGGAGCTGCTGGTGCAATTCGCCGTCATCGGCACCGCGGTCGCCGCGGCCGGGTTTGTGCTGCAGTGGCGCATGCTCGGCCGGCGGATCGCCGCGTTCCTCACGATCTCTTTCCTCATGCCGTCGGTGGTGCTGGTGCTGCTGCTCGGATTCGATTACGACGTCTTCCACAAGCACATCTTCCACGTCTACCCGCTTCCCGCGTACGCCATCGGCGCACTGTGGCTCGGCCTGGGCTTCGGCTGGCTGGTCGAGCGTTACGCGCTACCGCGTGCGCGCGCGCTTGCTGCCGGCGCCGCGCTGCTCGCGCTCGTTGCCGCGGTCGGCGCCTATGTGAACCTGCGCGCCAACCACGAGTGGGCCGCGCGCTATGCCCAGACCGTCCTCAAGCTGCTGCCGCCCAACGCCATCGTATGGGGACAGGGGGACGCAGACCTGCTGCCGATGGCGTATTTCCACATGGTCGAGGAGATGCGGCCGGACGTCACGCTGTACCAGGCGCAGGGCCTGATCCTCGGCAATCGCCTGTTTCATCCTTTGCGCACCGACCAGCAGGTGGCGGACCGTATCCTGCGCGAGTTCATCGAGGAGCAGACCGCTCCCGTGGTGTTCACGCTCGACGCCTACACCGGCAATGCGCGGCGCGATCGATGGCTGTACATCGAGGTCGACAAGTCCTCCACCGATTCGAAGCGGATCACGGTCGACCTCCCCGAGGAGGCCGTGCGCTTCTTCGAGGAGTCGATCGCGAAGGAGAGCGTCGGCAATGCCTGGATCGCCTACTTCCAGAGCGAGCTGCGGCGCCGCTACGGCAGCGTGCTCGGGCTGTCGCTGACCCCGGGGCAGGCACCCGACGACGCGCGCACGCGCCGCCATCTCGAGCTGCTGGGCGAGGATTTCTACGGCGCGCTCGGGCTCGCCGACGGCCTGCTGAACAATCCGCGAGGGTATTCCGCCGGCGCGGTTGCCGCCTATCTCGACCGGGCGGGCGCGCTGCTGCCTTCCGACGCGCCCAAGCAGCACGTGGCGGGCTACTTCCTGCTACGCGGGATCCTGCGCGCCAACGCGCAGGACGGGCCCGGCGCCATCCGCGACCTCGAGACCGCGTTTTCGCTTTGGCCCTCGCCCAAGAGCGGCGCGATCCATCCGCTAGAGACGATCTACCGCGACATGCGCGATCAGGCCGCATTGCAGGACCTGCAGAACCGCGTGAGCCGGCTCAAGCGCAACAGACGTTGAGGGCGCTATTGCCGTTGCTTGGCCTTCCGGCGGCGATCTGCGCCGCCTGGACGGTCGTTGCCGGCAAGGATCTCAACTGGGACCTCCTCAACTACCACTACTACGCGCCGTTCCAGCTGATCGAAGGGCGCCTGCAGCAGGATTTCTTCGCCGCCAGCGCCCAGAGCTACCTGAACCCGATCGGCTACCTGCCGTTCTACCTCATGGTGTCGTCGGGCTGGCACAGCGTCGCGGTCTCCGCGCTGCTCGCGGCTGCGCACAGCTTGAGCATCGCGGCGCTGTACGCGATCGCGTGGCTGCTCTTCGCCCACCTGCCGCGGCGCGAGCGCATCGTCATGTCGTGTCTCGCCGCCGCTCTCGGCGGCGCGAGCGCGGTGTTCTGGGCCACCCTGGGCACCTCGTTCCTCGACCCGCTGCTGGTTCCGTTGGTGTTGGCTGGGTTGCTTTTGCTTCTTCACCGAAAGCAACCTTTCGTTGCCGGGCTGCTCTTCGGCGCCGCCGCGGCGCTGAAGTATTCCAACGCCATCTACGCCCTCGCGGCTCTTCCCCTGGTATTTCTTGCAGGGCGCCGGGCGGTTGCGGCGTATATCGCCGGCGGCGCGCTGGCCGTGGCAGTTCTCGCCGGGCCGTGGCTCGCGCTGATGACGCGCGAGTTCGGCGACCCGTTGTTTCCGGGCCTGAGCGCGGGCGCCGGACGGTTCGGGCCGCAGGATCTCGTCGCGGCGCTCGTCTTTCCGTTCCGCATGGTGGTGCTGGACCGCTCGCTCTACTCCGAGATGTTCGCGCCCGACCTGCGGTTCGCCGCGCTCGCCCTTTTCGCCATCGCGCTGCCGGTCTTCCGGAGAAACGTCGCGGACTGGCGCCTGCTCGGCTTTTTCGCGCTGGCGTACGTGCTGTGGCTCGCGACCTCGGCGAACGGCCGCTACGGCATGGTGCTGCTGCTGCTCGCCGGCGTGTGCCTCGCATACCTCGCGGAGCGGCTGCTGCCGCTTCGCGTCGCGCGCATTGCCCTCGGCGTGCTGCTCGCGCTCCAGCTCGTCACCTCGATCGTCGCGGCGCCGCCGCGCTGGTTCATCGCCGAGCCGTGGTCGAAGCAGTGGTTTCCCTACGACGCGCCGCAGCGGGCGCTGCGCGAGCCGGCGCTCTACCTCACGCTCGAGACGCTGCCGATGGCGGTGGTCGCGCCTTTCGTCCACCCGGATTCGTCCTTCGTCAATCTGCGCGGCCAGCGCACCCTTGCGCCCGATTCGCCGCGGCTCGCCGCGCTCGCCGAGCGCCACCGCGGCCGCGTGCGCGTTCTCGGCCGTGCGCTCGAGCGCCTCGACGCCGGAACACTGAGCTGGATCGGCTATCGCCTCGACCCGACGGATTGCTTCACCATCGCCTGGCGCCGCGACGACGGCGACGCGCTCTCGCGCGCCGCGAACTGGATCGGCCGCACGCCGGCGTCGAGCGAGCCGCTTTCGGTGACGAGCTGCGCCCTGCGCCCGGTGCCGCGCGACCCGGCGCGGACCGAAAGGGAGCACCAGGCGTCGGCGCTCTTCGACCGCATCGAGAAAGCCTGCCCGCGCCTGTTCCGTGGCCAGACCGCGGTTACCGAGCCGTTCGGCAGCGGCTGGGCGCGGCATTACGTCGACCTCGATGCGCGCCTGGAAACCATCGGTGACCAGGTGGTCCTGAATCGCTACCGGGCGGGCGAGATCGTCGATCTCGCGCATTGCCGATGAACGAGCGCGATTACCACGATCAGCATTACGAGGCCGAAGCCGCGCTCTTCGAGACCCCGCTGTTTCGCCGGGTGCATTCGCGCGCGGCGCACCAGTTCCTGCGCTACACGCGCGCCGGTCCTTCGCACCGGATCCTGAGCCTCGGCTGCGGCGACGGCTCGATCGAGCGGCGCCTCGCGCCGCACGTGGGCGCGATCCTTGGCGTCGATATCTCGCCCGTGGCGATCGCCCAGGCGCGCGCCAGGTCGGTGCAGTTTGCAAACCTGTCTTTTGAGATCGCGGGAAGGTCGCAAGGCGACTTCGATATCGTCGCGGCGTTCGCTTTCCTGCATCACCTCGACGACGCGGCGATCCGCGACGCGTTGCGCGCTGCGCGCCAGGCGCTGCGGCCGGGAGGGCTGTTCTATTCGAGCGACCCGAGCCGGCGGCGGCTGGTCGGCCTGTTCCGCGGCCTGGTGCGCAAGACCTACGAGCGCTACCACAGCCCGGACGAGCGCGAGCTCGATGCCGGGGCGCTGGCCGCGCTGGCCGGCGAGGCCGGATTTTCCGAAGTGAGAACGGGCTACAGCGATTACTTCCTCGGCCCGCTCGCCTGGCTAGCGCCCGGGACGCCGGCCTGGCTGGCACCCGGGGTCGAGGCGCTCGACAACCTGGCGCTCGGGATCCCGTTCATGCGCCGCTACGCCTCGTCCTTCTACCTGTGCGCCTCCTAGACATCTTCATCGCCACGCTGATCGTCTTTCCGTGGCTGACGGAGTGGATCTGGTACGAGACCGCGGAGGGCACGTTCATCGAGCCCTCCGACTGGAGCGTGCCGCTCCTCCTGGTGGCGCTGGTCGCCCTCGTGGTGCGCACCAGGAACTGGCGCGCCGCGGGCGGCTTGGCAGCGCTCCTGGCTCTGGGTTTCGTCCTCAAGCAGTGGCTGCCCGAGCGGCCGCAGGAATTGCTGGGCACCGCGATCTGGACCATGACGCATGGGACCGGCGCCATGGTCCTGATCGCCCTGGTCGCCGTGGCGGTGCGCCGCCGGTCGGACGAGCCCTGGGAGGCGAGCATCTTTTTCCGCCTAGGCAGGCGCATCGCGCGAGCGTGGCTGGACGCGATCGAGCGCTCCCCCGCGCGCACGCTGTGGCTCGCCGCGGCCGGCGTCGGCGCCTTTCTCTTCTGGATCGCGCTGCTCCGGCACCGGGCTTTCGAGACCCACGGCTACGACCTCGGCATTTTCACCAACGCGATGTGGAACCTGACGCACGGCTATGGCTACGTGTCGGCGGTGAAAGGCGGCATCAACCTCTTTGCCGACCACCAGTCGCCCACGCTCTGGCTGCTCGCGCCGCTGTTCTGGCTGGTGCCGCGGCCCGAGACGCTGCTTTTTGCCCAGGCATTCGGCCTCGCCGCCGGCGGGCCGGCGCTCTACTACCTGACGCGCACGCGCTTTTTTCCCGGCCATTGGGCGCCGGCGGCCCTGCCGTGGATTTACTGGGCCTATCTTCCGATGCGCAACGCGAACGCGTTCGACTTCCATCCCGAAGTTTTCATGCTGCCGCTCTTCCTCTGGGCCTTCGCGGCATTTGTTTCCCCCCGTCCTTTGGTAAAAGCGCTCGGGGTGGTTGCACTGGTCGCGGCGCTGGGCGCGAAGGAATCGGCGCCGGTGGTCGCGGTCGGCATCGGGATCGCCTGGGCGCTCACCGGCGCGCGCTGGCAGGGCGTTGCGCTTGCCGCGGCCGGCGTGGCGCTTTTTTTCTTCGACGTGAAAGTCGTGCCGCGGATGTTCGGCGACGACTACGGGTACCTGAATCTCTACGGCCGCTTCGGCGGTGGGATCGGCGACGTGCTGCTCGCGCCGTTCACGCAGCCGGGCTATTTCTTCTCGCAGCTCATCAATGCCGAGCGGCTCAATTTCCTGTTCTGGACGCTGGCGCCGCTCGGCTTCCTGCCGCTCTTCGACTGGCGCGCGGCGCTCGCGGCGGCGCCGCCTTACCTGATGCTGTTCCTCGCCGAAGGCGATCAGCGCGTGCGCATGGTGTTTCACTACGGCATCGAGCCGGGCTCGGCGCTTTTCTGGGCGCTGCCCTTCGGGCTCGCCGCGTTCGTACGCCGCTTCGGCTGGCAGCGCGCCGGCGTCTGGATGCTGTTCTGGACGGTCGCGGCGTTCGGTCCCGGCGAGCTCGCGCGGGCGCGCAGTTATGCGCCCGTCCCGCAGTCCGAATGGCTGGCGAGCGAAGTCATCCCGTGCCTGGACACCGAGGCGTCGATGGCCGCAAGCGACCGGCTGATCGCGCACCTCTCCACGCGGCACTGGGTCGGCTACCCCGACCAGCTCGAGCAGCGGCCTTCGGGCGCGCCCGTGCACTGCGTCGTGACCGACCTCAAGCTCGGCCTCAACTGGCCGCTCGGCAAGGGCGGCGTAGAGCGCGTGCTTGCCGGCTTGCCCGAGCGCGGCTACCGCGAGGCGTGGCGCTGCGGCGATTTCAGCGTGTACGAGCTGGCGGAGGCGCGCTGTCTCAAGTGCGCCCCTCGATGCGACCCGATGCAATTTGATGGTACAGTCACTCCGAGACCTCGGAGCTGATAAGCGCTTGCGCCGCAAGGATTTTCTGATCGGCATGGGTGGGCTGGCGGTCGGCGCGCCGTTGGGCGCGGTCGGCGGCCGCATCAGCGCCCCGGAGCCTTCGCAGCCGCCCCCACCCGCAACGCCGATTTTCCAGGGACAGCATTCCTACGCGCAGGCGGGCGAGGACCTCATCGTCCATTACCTCTTCGGGCACCTCAAGCTCGGCGAGGTCACTTACCTGGACATCGGCGCGTACGATCCGGTCTATCTCAGCAACACGTATTTCTTCTACAAGCAGGGGCATCGCGGCGTGCTCGTCGAGCCCAACGTCACCCTGTGCGAGAAGCTGCGCGCCGTCCGGCCCCGGGACACGGTGCTGGAGGCCGGCATCGGAATCGGCAAGCCCGGCGTCGCGGACTTCTACGTGATGAGCGATCCTTCATGGAGCACGTTCGACCGCGCCGAGGCCGAGCACCGGGTCAAGGCGACGCAGGGCAAGGCGACCATCAAGGAAGTGCGCAAAATACCGCTGCTCGACGTGAACGACGTCATCGCGCAGCACTTCCAGGGAAGCGCGCCCGCTTTCGTGTCCATCGACGTGGAGGGCTGGGAGTTCCGCATTCTGAACTCGATCGATTTCAAGCGCTTCCGGCCGAAAGTGATCTGCATCGAGACCCTGGCCCTGGGCGAGAACCGCACGGTCCACAAGATCCCGCCGCTGATGAAGGCCCGGGGCTACGTCGCCCGGGGCGGGTCCTTCGTCAACACCCTCTTCGTCGATTCCAAGCTTCTCTAGCGCACAACGGCGAGCAGCGAGACGCCGAACGGCAGCGGCAACCGTCCCACGAGGAAGCGCTCGGCGCTGAAGACGCTCTCCAGGAGCGCGTTCAGCGGCCGCGGCGGAACCGAAGTGCCGCTCGCCCGGTCCTGATTCAGCAGCCGATCCTTGACTCGCGCCACCGCCGCGAGCGGAAACAGCAGGGTGTTGAAATAGGACAAGTCCGCGCTCTTCAAACCGGCTGAAAGGATCTTGGACCGCAATTCCCCCGCGGTGTAGCGCCGCTTGTGGTGCAGGAACTCGTCGTGGGCGCTCCACAGCCACCGGTAGGCAGGCACCGTGATCATCGCGTGGCCGCCAGGCGCGAGCAGGCCGCCGACGGCGTGCAGCGTGGCGACGTCTTCCTCGATGTGCTCCAGGACGTCGAACAGGCACACGAGATCGAAGCTGCGCCGCTCGAACGGGATCTCGTGCGGGCAGCGCCCGGGGCGCAGGTCGAAGCGTCCGCCGGTCTTCTCCGAGGCGATGGCGCGGGCGCCGTCGTCGGTCTCCATCGCGCTCACCTCGCCGAAGGCCGAGAGCATCTCCAGGTTGCCGCCCGTCCCGCAGCCGATCTCGACGATTCGCGCGGGATGGGGAAGCTTTAACCTGGAAATGAGAGTTCGAAGGATCGCGCGCCGTCCGGTGAACCACCAATGGCGGCCTTCGGTCTCCGCCATTTCACGGTAGGCGCTAGGGTGCATCGCGGGCTCCGAACTCCCGCCGCACCACGTAAACCGGGCGCTGCTTGGTCTCGAGGTACACGCGCCCGATGTATTCGCCCAGCAGCCCCACGCTGAGAAGCTGCAGGCTGCCGAAGAACAGGACGGCGACGAGGAGCGAGGCGTAGCCCGGGACGTCGACGCCGAGGATCAGGACGCGCGCGATGATGAACAGCGCGTACAGGAAGGTGAGGAGCGCGCCGAGCGCCCCGACGTAGGTCCAGACCCGCAGCGGTGCGGTGCTGAAGCTGGTGATGCCTTCGAGCGCGAAGTTCCACAGCCGCCAGCCGGAGAACTTGGTCGAGCCCGACGCGCGCGGGCGGCGCGCGTAATCCACCATCGCGGTCCTGAAGCCGATCCAGGCGAACAGTCCCTTCATGAAGCGCTGGCGCTCGGGAAGCGCCTTGAGCGCCTCGACCGCCGAACGGTCGATCAGCCGGAAATCGCCGACGTTGTCCGGGATGTGCACGCTCGAGAGGCGGTTGTGGATGCGGTAGAAAAGGCCGGCGGTGACGCGCTTGAGGAACGAGTCGCTGCTGCGGTCGCTTCGCCGGGCGAGCACCACGTCGGCGCCGCGCGACCATTCCTCGATCAGCCGCCCGATCAGCGCCGGCGGGTCCTGCAGGTCGGCGTCCATCGCGATCACCGCGTCGCCGCGGCTTGCGTCGAGGCCTGCAGTCAGCGCGGCCTCCTTGCCGAAATTGCGCGAGAGCTCCAGCACCCGCACGCGCCGGTCGCGCTCGACGAGCTGCAGGAGCTGCGGCAGCGTGGCGTCGCTGCTTCCGTCGTCGACGCACACGAGTTCGAAGGCATGGTCCTGGAGCGTCGCCAGCGCGGAACAAAGCTCTCGATAAAACGGATCGACGCCGCCCGCCTCGTTGTGGAACGGCACGACGACCGAGATCAACTTCATTTGCAGATCTTCAGGCAGCCGGCCGCGAGGAGGTAGGTGAGGGCGCCGGCGAGCAGCGTGACCGAGAAGCCCCAGTTCATTGCGATGAATATCGCCGCGGTCGCGCCGATCACCGAGAAGGCGCCGTTCATGCCCCAGCCCCAGGCCACGATCTCGGGCCGCGCGCGGTCGAGCAGGCGCATGCCGCCCGGCAGGCCGATGCCGAGGAGCACGCCTACCGGGATCAGCAGTGCCGCGGCGGCCGCGATGCGGGCGGCCAGCGGCCACGGGATAGCGAAGTCGACCAGCCGCTCGAGCACGAGCGCGCCGAGCACGCCGACGAGCGCCGCAGCGACGAGCGCATACAGCGTGACCCGCCGCACGGCATCGTCGGGCACGCGGCGGCTGAGGAGGCTGCCCAGGCCAGTGCCGAGAAGGAGCGAAAACAGCGTCACCGTGAGCGAATAAACCGGGTGGCCGAGCAGCAGCACGAAACGCTGCAGCACCGCGACCTCGAGCAGCATGAACCCGGCGCCGAGAGCGCAGAAGTACGCGAGCCAGCTGCCCCAGCCGCGGCGCGGGCGCTCCGCCGCGATGAGGAGCGGGGCGATGATGAACAGCAGCACCAGCGCGGCCGAAATGATGAACAGCGTGAGCAGTGCCGACAGGCCGCTGCCGAACAGCATTTTGTGCCCGAACGCCACCCGGAGCTGGTCGCGCAGGCGCGTGGTGTGGAAGAAGAACGGCCGGTCGTCGGTGGTGGCGGTGACGTCGTCGCGGTAGCCGGCGAGGAAGCGGCTGCGGTCGGAGGCGAGGATCAGCCCGCGGTAGTCGGCGAGGCTGGTGCCGGCGCGGCGCATTTCCATCGGCTCTTGCACGTTCGGCGCCGGCACGCCCGGCGCGTAGAGCACGGTGAAGCCGAGATCGTCGGAGACGCGCTGCAGCCGGCGCACCTCCTCCGGCGAGAACGGCGAGCGCTTGAGGAGGAAAGTCATCACGGTGTTGTGCTGGACGATGGCGATATGCCGGGCCGCCTCGAGGCCGCGGCGCTCGCAGGCCGCCTGCGCGAGCGACACCAGGCGCAGCCCGTCCACCACCCAGCGCGTGACCGAGAGCAGCCCGTCGCTCGTGAGGTGGTCGAGGTATTCGCCGAACGCCTCGGTTGTATAGAGCGAGTTCTCGGTCAGCGTATACGCACCGGCCGCGGTGGCCGCCCAGGTATCGACCAGCGATGCCTGGATCACGTCGTAGCGCTTGTCGCTGCGGCGCACATAGCTGCGCCCGTCCTCGACGTGGACCGAGACCCGGGGATGGCCGTAGAGGTTGCCGGAATACGCGCGGAAGCGGTCGAGCATGACGTCGCGCACGATGATCGGGTTGATCTCGACGCCCTCGACCCGCCGCGCGCCGAACGAGAGCGCGGACAGCACGTCGCGCCCGCCGCCCGGCCCGATGACCAGCGCATCGAATCCGCCCGGCCGCTCCACCAGGTGGTAGCCGATCGCCGTGAGCTCATAGCGCAGGTACGCGGCGCCCTCCAGGTCGTCGGTCGCGCCGAGGATCGGCGTCGACGCCGAGGCGTCGATGTCCATGAACAGCGACGGGCCGGGCTTGCCCTTGAACTTCGGGCTGAGCGCCCAGTCGGCGTGAGGGTAGTCGTAGACGCCGATGCGCGAGAAGGAGTTCCATTTGCTGAAGAGGAGCCGCGTCTCGCGCGCGCTTCCCTTGATGGCGTCGACGTCGAACGGCCCCAGGCCGGCGAGCTGCATTCCGAACGGCACGCCGAGCACCACGAAGGCCGTGCGCGTCACCCCGCGCCGCCAGCGCGCCGGCGCGAAGCACAGCGCGGCCGCGGCCGCGAGGGTCGCCGCGCTCAGCACCACGCCCGGGGCGCCGAGCAGGTTCATCAGCGGCACCAGCGCCAGGCAGCCGAGCGCCGCGCCGAGCAGGTCGGAGGCATAGAGCGCGTTGATGCGCGCCGTGAGCCGCGCGAAGGCGAGCGAAAGCACCGCGCCGCCGGTAAAGAACGGTGCCGCCGCGAGCAGGTAGATGGCCAGCATGCGCCACAGGTTCTCGGTCGAGTAAGTGAGGGTGACCGGGATGCGGACCAGGCAGGCGAGCGCGAGCACGGTCGCCGTCATGTGAGCGAGCGCCGCCAGGCAGAGGAGCGCGCCGGTGTCGCGCGCCGCCAGCTGCCGGCGCGTGACGTAGACGAACACGCCGCTCGCGCTCAGGCCGAACAGCGCGATCGAGATCGCGAGGAACGCGAAGTGGTAGAACATCGTGACCGAGAAAATGCGCGTCAGCGCGAGCTCGGTCATGAGGAGCGCGGCGGAAGTGGCGGCGATTGCGACCAGCGTCGTTCTGTTCACAAGGCTTCGATCTCGCGCGCGACCACGTCGGCCACGCCGGCATCCATTCCCAGCCACAGCGGCAGCCGCAGCAGGCACTCGCCGGCGCGCTCGGTGTTCGTCATGGCGCTCGCCGTGCGGCCGTAGCGCCGGCCGGCCGGCGAGCTGTGCAGCGGGACGTAGTGGAACACCGCCATGACGCCCCGCGCCCGCAGCCGCTCGGTGAGCCGCTCGCGGCGCTCGAGGCTCGGCAGCAGGACGTAATAGAGATGCGCGTTGTGGCGGCAGCCCGCCGGGATGACCGGCCGGCGGATGCGCCCGGCACGCTCGCAGGGCTCGAGTCGCTCGTGGTAGCGGTTCCAGAGCTCGACCCGGCGCGCGGTGATCGCCTCGGCCTGCTCGAGCTGGGCCCAGAGAAAGGCCGCGATGATCTCGCCGGGCAGGTAGGACGAGCCGATATCGACCCAGGTGTACTTGTCCACCTCGCCGCGGAAGAAGCGGGTGCGGTTGGTTCCCTTCTCGCGCACGACTTCCGCGCGCTCGATGAAGGCCGGGTCGTTGACGAGCAGCGCGCCGCCTTCGCCCGCGATGACGTTCTTGGTTTCGTGGAAGCTGAGCGCGCCGAGCTGGCCGATCGCGCCGAGGCTGCGGCCGCGGTGCGTCGTCATCAGCCCCTGCGCGGCGTCCTCGATCACCAGCAGGCGGCGGCGCTGCGCGATCTGGAGGATCGGCTCCATCTCGCACCCGACGCCGGCGTAGTGCACCGGCACGATGGCCTTCGTGCGCGGGGTCAGCGCGGCCTCGATCAGCGTCTCGTCGATGTTGAGCGTGTCGGGGCTGATGTCGACGAAGACCGGCACGCCGCCGCGCAGCACGAAGGCGTTGGCGGTCGAGACGAAGGTGTACGAGGGCATGATCACCTCGTCGCCCGGGCCGATGCCCGCGAGGATCGCCGCCATGTCGAGCGCCGCGGTGCAGGAATGCGTCAGCAGCGCCTGTTTCGCCCCGGTATGCTCCTCGAGCCAGCGGCTGCAGCGAGCGGTGAACGGTCCGTCCCCCGCAAGTTTGTGGTTCTGGTGCGCCTGGGCGATGTTGGAAAGTTCCTGGCCCGTCATGTACGGACGGTTGAAAGGAACTTTCACGTTGCGCGGCCCGATGCGATCACTGTCCCCGAATCCCGATTGCCCGTCCCTATGATAGCGTTCGAGGCGCGGGCTCGCAGAACAATGAATCGACCTTCCGAAACTCCCTCCGTCAGCGTGGTGGTGGCGGTATTCCGCAGCGCGCCGCTGCTGCCCGCGCTCGTGCAGCGGCTGAAAGCGGCGCTCGATGCCGAGGCGCGGCCCTGGGAGATCATCCTGGTCGACGACGCGAGTCCCGACGACAGCTACGCCGTGATGCAGCGGGCGCGCGCCGGCGAGCCGCGCGTGCGCATCGTGCAGCTCGCGCGCAATCAGGGACAGCAGCACGCCACCCTGTGCGGGCTCAACTACGCCCGCGGAGCCGAGGTGGTCACGATCGACGACGACCTGCAGAGCATGCCCGAGGAAATCGCGCTGCTGCTGGCGAAGCTGCGGCAGGGATATGCGGCGGTGATCGGCCGCATTACCCACAAGCAGCACCACTGGTGGCGCAACCTCGGCTCGCGCGCCAACCAGGCGCTGGCGGGAAGGATCCTCGGCAAGCCGCGCGGCCTGTACCTCTCGAGCTTCCGCGCGCTGTCGCGCGCGGCGGTCGACCGCATCGTGCGCTACAAGGGCGCGCACGCCCACATCTCGGCGCTGCTGCTGAAGAGCGTGCCGGCGAGCGCGATCGCCAACGTCGAGGTCAGCCACGCCGCCCGCTCGATCGGGGGCAGCACCTATTCGCTGCGCAAGCTGCTGAAGACGGCGTCGTTCCTGCTGATCAACCATTCCTACATCCCGCTGCGCATGATGGTCGGATGGGGGTTTTTCCTGAGCTTCCTCAGCCTGCTGTTCGCCGCCCTGGTCGTGGTCCAGGTGCTGTTCTTCGGGGCCGCGGTCCAGGGCTGGCCGTCGCTCGCGGTGCTGGTCGCGTTCCTGTCCGGCAACATCCTCATGGCGCTCGGCATCGTCGGCGAGTACCTCGGCCGCTTGGTGGAGGAGTTCTCGGTCAGCGAGCAGTTCGCCATCCACCGCGAGGAGGTCTGAGGCCAGCGTGCCAGGCACCCTGAAGCTGTCCGAGTACTTCTCGGGCGCGGCGCTCGTCCGCGACGGCGCCTTCGCGCATCTCGACCTGGCCGACGCCGAGACGCCCGGCGCGCTCGCTTTCTGCCAGCAGCTCGACTACGCCCGGGCGGCGGCGAGGAACGCGAACGTCGCGTGCGTCATCGCCAAGCCCGAGTTCGTGCCCGACCTGGGAGCGAAGGGCATGGCGATCGCGCAGGATCCCCGGCTCGCCTTCTTTCGCCTCTACCGCAGGCTTTTCGACGAGGGCCGGCTGCGGCCGCAGATGTCGTTCGGCGTCGGCAGGGGGGTGAAGATCCACCCGAGCGCCGTGGTGTCCGGGAAGGCGCGCATCGGCGACGGCGTGAGCATCGGCGCGCGCGCCGTGGTCGAGGACTATGCGTCGATCGGCGATCGCACCGTGATCGGGCCGGGTGCCGTGATCGGCGCCGACGGCCTGCTGACCGTGCGCGAGGAGAACGGGGTGGCGCTGGTGGTGCCGCACGCCGGCAGCGTGCACCTCGGGCGCGACGTGATGATCCTGGCCGGGGCGGTGGTGGCGAAATCGCTCTACCATGCGCCGACGCAGATCGGCGACGCCTCCCAGATCGGCATCCTTGCCACCGTCGGGCACGGCGTGCGCATCGGGGCGCGCTGCGTCGTATCCGGGAACTGCGTGATCGCGGGGCGCGCGCGCATCGGCGACGACGCCTGGCTCGGCGCCTCGTGCACCGTCGCGACCGGCCTGTCGATCGGGGAGGGCGCGCGCATCCACGTCGGAGCCGTGGTGGTGCGGCACGTCGCCCCGCGCGAGGCGGTTTCCGGTAATTTCGCCCTCGCGCACGCGGCGCACATGCGCAGCTTTCTCAAGGCCGGGCAGCCCTGAGACGGATGCTCGACCTGCGCTTCAAGGGGGCGCGCTCCTATGTCCACGGCACCGACATGCTGAACGCGGCGATACGCGAGCTCACGAGCGGCGGCGCGCCGCAGCCGGTCGAAAAGCTGGTCTTCGTCATCAACCGCATGACCGCGCGCAATCTCGACCTGGTGGTGGACGAGGCGCAGCCGCCCGGCCTCTCGCCCGTGGCGAGCGTCCGGTTCGAGCGCGCCGGCGCCAGGCGGCACGCGATCCTCGTCGAGCGCCCCGAGCCGCCGCGCGGCCGCTACGCGTACGACGAGGATTTGCTGCGCGCGTGCTGCCGTGTCGACCTCGCCGGGCGCGCGATCGTGCTCGAGGGCGAGTCGCCCTTCACCCCGATCGAAACCATCGTCGCGATGACGAAAGCGCTGCACCTCGCGCTGTTCCCCGGGACGGCGGGCTGGCTTTTCAGCAGACTGGAGGCGCCGTACTGGCCGCCCGCGCGCTTTGACGTGGGCGTCACGGTCGCGCTCGCGCAGTCGGTGGGCACCCGGCTGACCAAGAGCCAGGTCAGCCTCGGGCGCGAGACGCTCGCCCGAGTCTATTTCTCCCTGGGGGAGCCCGCTTGATCGGCATCAAGGCCATCGCGGCCTACCTGCCGCAGGGGCGGGTCTCGAACTTCGAGCGCAAGGACAAGTTCGCCATCACGGACGAATTCATCGAGGAGCGCATCGGGGTCCGGCAGCTCGCGGTCTGCGCCCCGGGCGAGGGGACGACGGCGCTCGCGCTGAGCGCGTTCCGGGCGCTCGCCGAAGCCGCCGGGCTGGAGGCGGGCGCGGTGCAGGCCCTGATCGTGGTCACGCAGAACCCGGACCGCAACATGCCGCACGTCTCGGCCGAGCTGCACGGCCGGCTCGGGCTGCGCGAGAGCTGCGCCTGCTTCGATATCTCGCTCGGCTGCTCGGGCTACGTGTACGCGCTTTCGGTGGCCTGCGCCTTCATGGAGGCGAACGCGCTGGACGCGGGCGTCCTGGTGACCGCGGACCCGTACTCCCGGATCCTCGATCCGCAGGACAAGAGCACCTGCCTCCTCTTCGGCGACGGCGCGAGCGCCACGCTTCTCGACCGCCAGCCGCTGTTCCGTCCGGGCAGGTTCACCTTCGGCACCATCGGCAAGGACGCCGAGCATCTCGCGTGCAACGCGGGCAAGCTGCACATGAACGGGCGCGCGGTGTTCAACTTCGCCGCCAAATACGTTCCGCTCGACGTCGCCGAGGTCCTCGCCCGCAACGACCTGCGCGCCCAGGACATCGACTCGTTCGTCCTTCACCAGGGCAGCCGCAACATCATCGACACGATCCGGGCGCGGCTCAGGCTGCCCGCCGAGAAGCTCCGCTTCGCCGCGGCCGACTACGGCAATACGGTCTGCTCCTCCATTCCGATCATGCTCGCCGACGAGATCCGCCGCCCCGAGGTCGGCACGATCCTCGTCAGCGGCTTCGGGGTCGGGTTTTCCTGGAGCAGCACCGTCCTCAAGCGGGTGGCCTGAGCCATGCCCATCGGCCGCGAAGACGTGCTTTCCGCCATCCGCGAGAGCGAGCTGCTCGACGACGTCTCGGGCCTGCGCGATGACGTCAAGCTGACCGAGCAGGGAATCGATTCGCTCGGGATGTTCAGCGTGCTGCTCGTGCTCTCGGAGCGCCACGGCATCGAGATTCCCGACCAGGACGCCGGCGCGCTCGCGACCATCGGCCAGATCGTCGCGTACTTCAACCAGCGCTTGCGGTAATGAAGCGCTGCCTCGCGTGCGAGCGCCGTTTCGAAGCGCAGGCGTGGCGCTGTCCCGCGTGCGGCTTTGCGCCGCAATCCGCGCTCGGTTTTCCGGCCTTCGCGCCGGCGGTCGAGGCCGGCTACGACCCGTCGCGCTACGAGGCCGTTGCGCGCGCCGAGGCGGGCCACTTCTGGTTCCGCTCGCGCGCGGTGCTGATCGCCTGGGCGCTGCGCAGGCACTTTCCGCTCGCGCAAAGCCTGCTCGAAATCGGCTGCGGCACGGGTCACGTTCTGGCCTCCCTGAAAGAGTCTTCTTCGATACCCCGTATCGCGGGCTCGGAAGCCCATCCCGAAGGCCTCGCTTTCGCCGCCCGCCGCGCGACCGGCGCGGAGCTCCTCCAGATGGATGCACGCCGCATCCCGTTCCGCGACGAGTTCGACGTGGTGGCGGCCTTCGACGTGATCGAGCATATCGAGGAGGACGAGCAGGTCCTCGCCGAGATGTTCGCGGCCTGCCGTGCCGGCGGCGGCGTGCTCCTGACCGTGCCGCAGCACTCCTGGCTCTGGAGCGTCCGCGACGAGTTCGCCGGCCACCGGCGGCGCTACGGCCGTGCGGAGCTCTTGCGCAAGCTCGCTCGCGCGGGCTTCGTGCGCGCGTGGGCCACGTCGTTCGTCAGCCTGCTCCTCCCGCTCATGGCCCTGTCGCGGCGGCGCAGGCAGTTTTCTCCATCCGGTGAGCTCGAGATCGGCGCGGCGGTAAATCGCCTGCTGGGCGGCCTGATGGCGCTCGAGCGGACCCTGATCGCTGCGGGCCTGCGCCTGCCGGCCGGCGGGTCTCTGCTCGTGGCGGCTCACAAGCCGTGAGATCCCTCCTCGGGCGGCCCCGGATCTACAGCCTTTTCCGCAGGCTGGTGGGGCGCGACACCGCGCGCGCGGTGTACGCGCGCGAGCACCTGCGCCTGGAGCCAGGGCAGCGCGTGCTCGACCTCGGCTGCGGCCCGGGCGACATCCTGCAGTTCCTGCCGGCTGTCGATTACGTCGGGTACGACATCAATCCCGCCTACATCGAGCGCGCGCGCCTGCGCTTCGGCCAGCGGGGCGAGTTTCATTGCCAGGCCGTGGACGACACGCTCTCCTTGCAGATGAAATTCGACGTCGTGATCGCGCATGGCGTACTGCATCACCTCGACGATGATGCGGCGGCTACGCTCTTCGGGGTGGCCCGGCGCGCGCTGAAGCCGGGCGGGCGCCTCGTGACCTTCGACGGCTGTTTCGCCGAAGACCAGTCGGCGCTGGCGCGGCTGTTCCTGTCCCTTGACCGCGGCCGGCACGTGCGCAGCCGGGAGGGCTATGAGCGCCTTGCGCGCGGCGGGTTCGACGAGGTGAAGTGCTTCGTGCGCCACGACCTGATCCGCATCCCGTACACGCACCTCATCATGGAATGCGGTACACCGCGACCGTCCCCGACTTGAACGCCGCGCGCGCGCGGCCCGGGTCCCAGAGCGGGCCGCGTTCGCCGGCGCTCACGTACCATCGCACGGGCGTGCCGCGCAGCAGGCGCATGGCTTCGTCGTAGCCGGTTTGCCGCTCCACTTCCTGCAGCGCGGCGAGGCGCGCGCCGACGAGCGCTTTTCTCGGTTCGCCCTTGATCATCTCGAGGTAGGCCCGGGAAAGGTAGGCCGGCATGCCGGTGAGCGAGCAGAGCTGCGTCGAAAGGTCGAACAGCTGGAAATCCGCGCGCAGACCCGAGGAGGCGAAGATATCGCCCCGCGCGGCGTTGGCGCGCAGGAACGCTGCGGCGGGCACCAGGCCGGGCTCCAGGCGTTGTGCGGCGCCTTCCTGCCCCCAGGCGAACTTGGGGTGCGCCAGGCGTTCTGCTGCGATCGCCAATGGAACCAGCGCGACCAGCGCCGCGCCGAGGATCGCGGCCCAAAGCGCACGCACGACCAGGCATCTCACAAGCAGGCAAACGGTCCAGATGGCCGCGGCTGCGTAGACCAGCGGGAACGGCTGGAAGAGGAGATTCGTTCCTTCGCCGATCCACGGCTCGGGCGCCACCACCATCAGCAGCAGCCACCATAGGACGACGTAGGCCACGAAGGCGTCGATCGGGCGGAGCGCGGCGAACCGCTGTCCCAGCACCAGCGCCGCGGGCAGCAGGATCACGAAGGCGCCGAGGGCGGCAACAAGAGTCAACCCGACCCCCGTCCAGAGCGCAATTGCGCGACCCTGGTCGGCGAGCTCGCGGTAGAGCCCGGTGTAGGCCGTCGGCTCCTGCGAGTTGTGCATCACGTCGAGGAACACCTCCAGACTCCCGAGGCGTACCCGCCAGCCGGCCGCCTCCAGCTCGGGAATCAGGAGATACAGGGCCGCCGCGGCCGCGACCAGCAGCGCCGTGAGCGAAAGCCCGGCAAGCGCCATGCGGCTCCCGCCGCGCAGGCTGCAGAAGGCTGCCGTGGCGAGCCAGGGGACAAAGAACAGGAGAAAGAACTGCGCCCGGAACAGGAACACCGAAGCGGCGAGCATCAGGCTCGCAGCCAGGGCGGCGCGCGAGCGCTCGGCGTTCCATCGGTCGAGCAGGGCGAGAGACGCGAAAGCCGCCGCGAGCGCATAGTCGGCGCCGGGATGCGAGACCAGCATCCATTGGAAGCTGAACAGGCCGTTGCGCAGGCCGTAGTTCGACGCATCGGGCAGGATCGCGACGGCGGCGAGCGCCGCCAGGCCTCCCGCCGGCCCGGCGAGGCGCTGCCCCAGCGCAAGAGCGCCGGCTGCCATGGCCAGGAATCCGAGCGGCAGCCACGCCGAAGTCGCAAGCGGCAGGCCGGGCCGGTCGAGCGGTCCGGCGAGCGCTGCAGCGCCAGCGTAGGAAGCGAAGTGGTAGAAGGACGGGGGAAAGTCCGCGAGAAAGATCGACCCGCGCCCAAGCGCGCGCGCGTCGCCGAGCTGCGAGATGAGGCCGCCGTGGATGAAATAATCCTGCCACGCCGGCAGCACGCCATGGCTGCGCGCCGCGGCGTACGCGCCTGCGGGCTCGCTGCACCAGAGCGCCGTGAGCGCGGCCGCGAGCGCAAAACCGATCAGGGCCCTTCCATCCGGCTCGGGAAAATGCTGCCGGCGCCGCAGGACGAACCGCAGAGCGATGACCACGGCGCTGATGGCTGCAAACGCGGCGCCGGCCGTCACCGGGAGGAGCAGCGTCAGGCCATAGATCCCGAGGCACAGGGCGAGCAGGCCCAGGACCCAGGCCGAGGCCGGATCGCCGTCGCGCACTCCGGCAGCCGTGGCGAGCAGGCGCCCGCCGGTGAGCGTCACGTAGGCGAAAACCGCCACGACCGCGACGGTCAGGGGCCACGCCTCGATGCCGCTGCGCCACTGTAGAAACACGAGCAGCGCTGCCACGACGAGCTTACCGGTCATGCGACCAGCGCTTCCAGTGCGAGTGGAGGAGGGCGTCGAAGCGCTGCCGGAACACGGCGCGGTCGAAGCGCAGCGCGTTTTCGCGGCAGCTTTGGGGTGAAAAAAAACCCGATTCAAAACGGCGCACGGCGTCGGTCACGGCGTCGGGGGTCTGCTCGCTGAACAGCACGCCGGTATCATCGCGCACGATCTCGGCCGCGCCGCCGCGGCCGAAAGCGACGAGCGGCGTGCCGCAGGCCTGGGCCTCGGCCATCACGATGCCGAAATCCTCGATCCCGGCGAAGAGGAACGCGCGCGCCCGCTGCATGCGATCGACCACCTGCGGCGTCGGCAGGCGTCCGGTGAGCTGCACGTTCGGCGGCGCCATGGCGCGCAGCCGGCCGAGCTCGCTGCCGTCGCCGACGATGACCAGCTTGCGCTCTCTCGTGGCAGAGAAGGCTTCCACGAGCAAATCGACGCGCTTGTACCCCTCGAGGCGCGAGACCGTCACATAAAAATCGTCCTTCTTCTCGCGCATCGGGAAGCCGGCGACGTCCACCGGCGGATAGAGGACCTCGGCGTCCCGGCCGTAGGCGTTCCGGATGCGCGCGGCGACATGGGACGAATTGGCGAGGAACGCGTCGACGCCCCGCGCGCTGCGCGCATCCCACCGCCGCAGGCGCTCGAGGACGAAGCGCGCCGCCCAGCCGGGCACGCCGCGGTCCAGCCCGGCGGAGCGCAGGTACTCCTGGCGCAGGTCCCAGGCGTAGCGCATCGGGGTATGGACGTAGCTCAGGTGCAACTGGTTTTTTCGGGTCACGACGCCCTTGGCGACGGCGTGGCTGCTCGAGATCACGATGTCGTAGGCCGAAACGTCGAGCCCGCGCACCGCGAGCGGCATCAGCGGCACGTAATAGCGCAGCCATTTCTGTGGCCGCGGCAGCCGCTGCAGAAAGCTCGTGCCGCGCACTCGGCGCGGAATCGCGCTTCTCAGCTCCTCGTCGCGGCGGTCGATGAGGACGAAGAGATCGGCCTCGGGCACGACCTCGAGAATCTCGCGCACCACGCGCTCGCTGCCGGCGTAATCGAGCAGCCACTCGTGGACTACGGCGATGCGCGGGCTCACACGCGGAAGCTCCAGCGCTCGCTGGTGACGAAGTTGCACACCACGAGCGTCACCGCGACGAGGACGCTGGCCGCGAGGTACCACATGCCGAGCACCGAGACCAGCACGTACATAAGCGCGAGGTTCGCCGCGAAGCTCGCCGCCATGGCGGCGAAATAGCGCGGCAGCTCGATGCGCGCATGCTCGCGCCGGGTGCGGAAGGTGATCACTTTATTCAGCAGGAAGCCGAGCGGCGTGATCGAGGCGAAGGCGATCACCGTCGAGACGAGGTAGTGGAGGCCGAGCCCCGAAGTGAGCCCCCAGAGGAGGAGCGTGTTCGCCGCGAGGCAGAAGCCGCCGACCAGCACGAATGCCGCGAGGCGGAAGGGAAGCGTCAAGCCGTGCGCGGCCTCATGCGGCGCGCCGCATCCAGTCGTAGGTGCGCCGCAGGCCCTCGGCGAGCGGCGTGGATGCGCTCCAGCCGAGCTGCCTGCGCGCGAGCGAGGCATCCAGCACGTTGACCGGCACGTCGAAGCGGCGCGCCGGCGTGTATTCGACCGCGGGGCGGCGGCCGATCGCGCGCGCGATCTCGTCGACGAGCTGGTTGAGGCTCACGCCCACCCCCGAGCCGATGTTGAAGATCCGGTGCTCGCCCCCGTAGTCGAGCATCCTGAGGAAGGCCTGGACCACGTCGCCGACGTAGATGTAGTCGCGCACCACCGAGCCGTCGCCCCAGATCTGCAGCACATCGCCGCGCAGGATGCGCTCGAAGAACACCGACACTGCGCCCTGCGCCGTCTCGGTGCGCTGGCGTTCGCCATACGCGTTGGCGATGCGCAGGACACGGTAATCGAGCCCGTTCAGCACCTGGTTCAGGTGCAAGTATTTCTCGATCGTCAGCTTGTGGATGCCGTAGGAGCTGATCGGGTCGGTGGGATGCGTCTCGTCGATCGGCGTGGCGCGCGGGATGCCGTAGATGGTCCCGCCCGAGGACGGGAACACGATCCGGCGCACCTTGCGGCTGCGGCACAGCTCGAGCAGGCGCAGCGTGCCGACGACGTTGGCTGCGACGTCGGCGACCTGGTCCTCGTTGGAGTTCTTGGGCACCGTGGTGGCGATGAGATGACACACCACCTCGGTGCCGCTCAGCGGGCGCTCGAGATCGCCCGGCTCGAGGAAATCGCCGGTGAACACTTCGCATTTCTGGAGCAACGGCAGAAAGCGTCCTTGCGGCCGGTCGAACACCCGGACGCGGTGGCCGGCCTGGACCAGGGCCTGCGCCAGGTGCGAGCCGATGAACCCGCCCCCTCCCAGGACGAGGCAGTTCATCTCAGGGCTTGCGCTGCTCGTAGCCCCACGCGTCGCGCACGATGCCCTCGATGTCGGCGTGCGCCGCCTGCCAGCCGAGCGCGCGGCGCGCCTTGGCGGCATCCGCCACGAGGGATGGCGGGTCGCCGGCCCGTCTTGCGGCAGAAAGAATTTTTATTTCACGACCGGTGACGCGCCGCGCCGCGTCGATGACCTCGAGCACCGTGGCGCCGCCGCCGTTGCCGAGGTTGAAGGACTCGCAGCGCACGCCGCCGTCGAGCCATTCTAGCGCGCGCAGGTGCGCGTCGCACAGGTCGGCGACGTGGATGTAATCGCGGATGCAGGTGCCGTCGCGCGTCGGGTAGTCGTTGCCGAACACAGACACGGAAGTATTCTTCGCGGCCGCCCGAAGCACTAACGGTATCAGGTGGGTCTCGGGATCGTGGCGCTCGCCCAGGCCGGCGGCGGGATCCGCGCCGGCGGCATTGAAATAGCGCAGGCTGACCGCGCGCAGCCCGTAGGCCACGCTGCACTCGGCAAGCATGCGCTCGATGGCGAGCTTGGTGGAGCCGTAGGGATTGATCGGCTGCAGCGGATGCGCCTCGTCGATCGGCTGGCGCTGCGGGTCGCCGTAGACCGCCGCGGTCGAGGAGAAGACCATCCTGTCCACCGAAGCGTCGCGCATCGCGCGCAGCAGCGCGGTCGTCCCGCCGACGTTGCGCGTGTAGTACTTGAGCGGGTCGGCCACCGACTCACCCACCAGGCTGGCTGCCGCAAAGTGCACGACCGCCTGGATGCTTCGCTCTGCAAGGAGCTTCGCGGTGGCCGCAATGTCCGATACATCACCCTTCACGAACTTGCCGCCGCGCACCGCGTCGGCGTGCCCGGTGGAGAGATCGTCGAGCACGGTGACCTCGGCACCGGTCTCCACGAGCAGCTTCACCATGTGCGAGCCGATGTAGCCCGCGCCGCCCGTGACCAGAATCCTCATGCGCGAAGCCATGGAGCGGCGCATTGTAGCCGAGCGTTGTTGTTAAGATAGGCGGCCGAGCGGATGGAAAAGAGCGAGACCGCACTGAAGCGGCCATTTACGCGCTGGCGCGCCGCCGGCGCGCACCTGCTGATCAGCGCCTGCGTCGCCGCCGCCGTGCTCGGCGTGATGCTCGCGGTCTGGTACCCGCCGCCGCTGTTCGAGGCCATGGGCGGCAGCGGGCTCGCGCTGATCCTGGTGGGCGTCGACGTGGTGATCGGGCCGGCGTTGACGCTCGTCGTGTTCCGCAGCGGCAAGCCCGGCCTGAAGTTCGATCTCGCGGCGATCGCGGTGTTCCAGCTTGCCGCTCTGCTGTACGGCTGCCATATCATTTCCCTGGCGCGCCCCGCGTTCATCGTCTTCGTCAAGGACCAGTTCCAGGTCGCCACCGTCGTCGAGCTGCCGCCGGAACGGCTCGCCGAGGCGAGGTATCCGCAGTACCGCAGCCCGTCGTGGTCGGGGCCGGTGCTCGTGTTCGGCGACTGGCCGAAGGAGTTCGCCGAGCAGCAGCTGCTGCTCTTCGCGTCCCTCGGCGGGGAGGACCTGCAGCACTTTCCCAGGTACTACGCGCCGTACGAGCAAGGCAAGGACCAGATCCTCGCCAGGGCGCTGCGCCTGCCGGACGTGCGCAGGGTCGAGCCGTCGGTCGCAAAGGTGATCGACGCGTGGCTCGCGCGCTCCGGCGTCGAGGAGCAGCACCTGCTCTACGTGCGGCTGCGCGCGCGCAATGCCTGGGTGGCGGTGTTGATCGACCGCTCGACCGCCGAGCCGGTCAAGATGCTGGTCGCGGACAAGATCTAGCTCACTCGAAGCGCAGCGCCTCGACCGGATTCAGCCGCGCCGCCTTGCGCGCCGGATAGAAGCCGAAGAACACGCCGATCCCGAAGGCGAACGCCACCGCCAGGCCGACCGCCGCGGGCGAGAGCACGATGCGCCAGCCGGCGAGCTGCGCGATCGCCACCGACCCGGCGATGCCGAGCCCGACGCCGACCAGGCCGCCGATCAGCGACAGCGTCACCGCCTCGACCAGGAACTGGCCGAGGATGTCGCGCGTGCGCGCGCCTACCGCCATGCGCAGCCCGATCTCGCGGGTGCGCTCGGTCACCGACACCAGCATGATGTTCATAATACCGATGCCGCCCACGAGGAGCGAAACCGAGGCCACCGCGGCGAGCAGCAGCGCGAGCACGCGGCTCGACGCTTCCTGTGCCGCCATCACCTCGGCGAGGTTGCGCAGCGAGAAATCGTCGTCGGCGCCCGCCTGGATGCGGTGGCGCTGGCGCAGGAGCGAGCGCACGTGCTCCTCCACCACCTTGGTATCGAGGCCGTCGGCGACCTTCACCCAGATCGTGCCCACGGTGCGGTTGCGCGCCGCGCTCGCGGTGCCGAGCACGCGGCTGCGCGCGGTCTTGATCGGCACCAGCACCAGGTCGTCCTGGTCGGTGCCCATCAGGCTCTGGCCCTTGACGTCGAGCACGCCGATCACCGTGAAGGGCACGCGCTTGATGCGGATCGACTGGTCGAGCGGGTCTGCGGCACCGAAGAGCTGCTTGGCCACCGTCGCCCCGATCAGGCACACCTTGGCCGCCGCGGCCATCTCGGCGGGCTCGAAGGCGCGCCCGGAGGCGAGCGGCCACTGCCGCACGTCGAGGTACTCGGGGGTGACGCCGAAGATCTGCGTCGACCAGTTGGCGTTGCCCCAGACGACCTGCGCGGATCCGCGCAGCGCCGGCGCGGCGAGCGCCTCGGGAATCTCGCGGTTGATGGCAACGACGTCGTCCTCGGTGAGCGTCGAGCCCGAGCCAAAGCCCATGCGCACGCCGCCGGCGGTGGTCGACCCGGGCATGACGAGCAGGAGATTCGATCCGAGCGCCCGTATCTGTTCTTCTACGCGCGCCTGCGCGCCGGCCCCGACCGCGATCATCACGATTACCGCGCCGACGCCGATGACGATGCCGAGCATGGTGAGCGCGCTGCGCAGCTTGTTGACCGCGAGCGCGCGCAGGGCGATGCGCAGCAACGCGAGGAAGTTCATGCGGCAAGGGCCTCGTTGTTTTCGTCCTGAACGACGCGGCCGTCGCGGAAAGCGATGATGCGGCGGGCGAAGCGCGCCACGTCGGGCTCGTGCGTCACCAGCACCACCGTCATCCCCTGGCGGTTCAGCTCCTGGAAGAGAGCCATGATCTCGAGCGAGGTGCGCGAGTCGAGCGCGCCGGTCGGCTCGTCGGCGAGGATCAGGAGCGGCTCGGTGACCAGCGCGCGCGCGATCGCGACGCGCTGCTGCTGTCCGCCCGAGAGTTGCCCTGGGTGGTGGTGGCCGCGGTCGGCCAGCCCCACGCGCCCGAGCATCGCCTTGGCTTTCTCAAGTCTTTGTTTTTTGGGTAAACCCGCGTAGACCAGCGGAAGCTCCACGTTCTCGACCGCCGGCGTGCGCGCGAGCAGGTTGAACTGCTGGAACACGAAGCCGATCCTGCGGTTGCGCACGGTGGCGAGCTCGTCGCCGGCGAGCTCGGAGACCCGCTTATCGCCGAGCACATATTCCCCGCTGCTGGGCCGATCCAGGCAGCCGAGGACGTTCATGAAGGTTGACTTGCCCGAGCCCGAGGGGCCCATCACGGCGACGAACTCGCCTTCGGCGATGTCGACGCTCACGCCGTCGAGAGCGCGGACTTCCCCGCCCCCCATGCGGTAGATCTTCACGAGGTCGCGGGTGTGGATCAGCATCAGAAGAAGCGCGCGCGCGGCAGCCCGCCGCCGGCCGCCGGCGCAGAGCTGCGCGCGTCGGCCGTGCCGATGATCACTTCCGTGTTTTCGGCAAGCCCGCTCAATACCTCCGTGCTCATGCCGTCGCTCAGCCCGAGACGCACGTCGACCGGCTTGGGCTCGGAATTCTCCAGCACGTACACCCGGCCGGTGGTCGACTGGCTGCGCGTGCCGGCCTCGGACAGCAGCCGCTCCCAGGCGGGCCGCTGCTCCGGAGTGAGGATTTCCGCGATGCGGCCGTGGGTCTCGGAGCGGATCCGCTCGGCTTCCTTGCGGCGGTTGCCGTCGCCTTTCATGTCGCGCACGCGGGCGAACTTCTGGCGCGACTCGGAGAAGATCTCCTCGAGCTGGGCGCGCTGCGCGTCGCTCGGCTTGAGCTCCTGCTGGATGCGGTTGCGGAATTCCTGCGCGGCCTGGCCGCCCTGCTGCTGCGGCGGTGCGTCGGCTGGCGCTTTTACGTCAACGGTTCCTGCAGGACGAAACCTCAACGCGGCATTCGGCACCTTGAGGGCGCTGGCGCGGCTCTCCACCGCGATGCGCACGTTGGCGGTCATGCCTGGAAGCAACGCGAGGTCCGGGTTCGCCGCGGAAATGACCACGGTGTAGCTCACCACGTTCTGCACGTTCACCGGCGACTTGCGGATCTGCCGGATCTCGCCCGCGAAGTTGCGCCGCGGGAAGGCGTCGACCGCGAAACCCGCCGGCATGCCGACGCGCAGCCGCCCGACGTCCGCCTCGTCGATCGCCGCCTCGACCTGCATGTCGCGCAGGTCCTGCGCGATGGTGAAGAGCACCGGCGCCTGCAGGCTCGCCGCGACCGTCTGGCCGGCGTCGACGTTGCGCAGGATCACCGTGCCGTCGACCGGGGCGCGGATGATGGTGCGCTCCAGATCCACCTGCGCCTGCTTGAGCAGCGACTCGCGCTGCTTGACCGCGGCGCGCGCGCTGGAAACCTGGGCCTCGTTGACCTTGATCTGCGCCTGCACCGCGTTCAGCTGCTCGCGCGTGGTGTCGACCACCACCACCGCCTTGTCGAGCTCGGCCGCCGAGATGAACTTCTTGTCGACCAGGGCCTTCTTGCGCTCGACGTCGCGCTGCGCTTCGGCGAGCGTCAGCTTGACCCGCGCGACCTCGGCCTGCTGCGCCGCCATGCCGGCGCGTGCGACCGCGACCGCGCCCTGCGCCGAGTCGAGATCGGCGCGCGCCTGGTTCACGCGCAATTCGAAGGTCGACGGGTCGATCTGGGCGATCACCTGGTCCTTCTTCACCGCGGTATTGAAGTCGGCAAAGATTTCCCTCACTTGCCCGGAGATCTGCGAGCCCACCTGCACCGTGGTGACCGCGTTCAGCGTCCCGCTGGCCACCACCACGGCCGCGAGCGGCCCGCGCTCCAGCTTGGCGACGCGGTACCTGAGCTCGGCATCGCCGTTCCGCGACTGGTACCAGTACCAGCCGCCGGCGGCGATTGCGAGCACGACCAGAGCGAGGACGGCAGCTCGTTTCATGTCAGACCGGGATTATCCTTAACGCCGATCAGCCGCGGGCGGTTCACCTCGAGCGGCGGCACGCTTTTCGCGGCGCGCAGGTAGCGCGTCACCACGTCCCAGATCGGCTCCCCCCTTATACCCTCCGCGACCGGCGCCCACCCCGCCACTTTGTAACGCTTTGTTGCCTCCAGGGGCTGGTCTTTTATCCTCATTCCGGACACGCGCGAGCCGATTTCGGCGCCCGGCTGCAGCGCATAGCTCATGCCGCCGACCCTGACCATGTCGCCGCCCTGCCGCAGGTACGGATCGGCGTTGAACGTGTTGTCCGCGATGTCCTCCAGGATGTGCTTGATCTGCTCGCCGCTCAGCTCGCTCAAGGTGCTCTGAGGATACGTGATCGCGGTCTGGTCCATGACGTGCTCGAGCGTGATCGCATCGCCGGGCAGCAGCGTCGTGCCCCAGCGGAAGCCGGGCGAGAACGCGATTTCGGCATCCTTTTCCTTCAGCAACGCTTGCAGGATCAGCTCGTCGAAGCTGCCGTTGAAGCTGCCGCGGCGGTAGAGCAGCCCTTCGGTGACCGCGAGCTTTTCCCCGAGCTTTTCCCGGTACGGCTCGCGCACGCCCGCGACGTAGGCGGCCATGTCCCTGTCTTCTTCGAGCAGCCGCGAAAACACCGGCAGCAGACGGTAGCGAGCGTCGGTCACCCCGCCCGCGCCCACCTGCAGCTCCAGCACCGCCAGGAACTTTCCGTTGCAGCCCGCGTTGGTGACGAGGGTCTTCCCGACGCGTACCGGCCGCGGCACGGCGTCGTGCGTGTGCCCGCCCAGGATGGCGTCCAGGCCGCGAACGCGAGATGCGAGCTTGAGATCGACATGCATGCCGTTGTGAGACAGCAGCACCACGGCCTTTGCTCCCTTCGCGCGCACCTCGTCGACGATCTTTTGCAGGCGGCCCTCCTGGATGCCGAAGGTCCAGTCGGGGACGAAGTGGCGCGGGTTGGCGATCGGCATGTACGGGAACGCCTGGCCGATGATGGCGAACGGGATGCCGTTTTGGCTCCCCATGATGGAGGACTCGAAAACCGGATCCTCGAAGTCCGCTGTGCGCACGTTTTGCGCGAGCACCTTGATCGGAGAATCCTGAATCGGCTTTTGGCCGTACGTGAACTCCCAGTGCGCCGTCATGTACTCGACGCCGAGGCGCTGCTGCGCGCCCATCATGTCCGCGCCGCGCGTCCAGAGCGCGGTGGCCGAGCCCTGCCAGCTGTCGCCGCCGTCGAGCAGCAGCGCGTGCGGCCGCGTCGCGCGTAGCCGCTTCACCAGCGTCGCGAGATGCGCGAACCCGCCCACCTTCCCGTAGCGCCGCGCCAGCGCTTCGAACTCGACGTGGGTGAGGGCGTGCGCGAGCGGCGTCCCGCTCTTGATCTTGTGCTGCTCCAGAAATCTCTCCCCGGGAGGCTCGCGAAAGTAGACCGGGAGAAGCTGCGCGTGCGTGTCGGTGATGTGCAGCAGCGAGATATTGCCGAACGGCGGGACGTCGTAGAGCTCTCCCGCCGCCTGCGCTTCGCTCGCCCGCGGGCGCAGGCCGGCACCCGCCACGGAGGCGATGCCAAGGAATTCGAGAAATTCTCGGCGCTGCAACTAGCGCCTACGCGACTTCAAGCAGTGCTCGCGGATTCTTTTGTGCAATCAAGAGGAGCGTACGAGCCGCACCCGAGGGAGCGCGGCGACCTTGCTCCCATTCCTGAAGGGTGCGCACCGAAACGCCAAGGAGCTGCGCGAATCGGGCTTGTGACAAACCCGTGCGTTCACGCACAGAGCTTACTGATGGGATATTCACCACACGTCCATGCTCGCCGCGCTTGATTTCGCGAATGCCTTCAAGAATCTCAAGGCCGATGTTCCGCTTGGTTTTAGCCATCAATTTCCTCCTTGATCTTGCGAAGGACGTGGGCAGGAATGCTTTGCTCCTCGTTCTTTGCGTAGATCGTCAGCATCCAGATGACGCCTTCGTGAGTCTTCGCGTAATAGATAACGCGGATTCCGCCACGCTTTCCTCGACCGGGCTGAGACCAGCGCAGTTTTCGTACCCCGCCGGAGCCTTTTACCAGCGCCCCACGGTCGGGTGCGCTTGCCAAGGCGGCTTGCAATTCGGCGTACTCGTCATCTGTCAGGTACTCGCCGAGCAAGCGAGAGAACAGCCTCGTCTCGACGAAGCTATGCATCAGCGGGCAGTATACGTCATTGACGTATACCGGGCAAGGGACACCTGGTTACTTGTTAACGGGTGAGGCGGGGTCGAGCAGCAGGCCGACGAGGTCCTTGATCTGCTCGGGAGTGAGCGTGCCCGAATAGCCGAGGCGCGGCATCTGCGAGCACAGGTTGTACGCCTTCGCGTTGTAGATCTTGCCGTAGACGTAGCGCTGCATCTCGGGGCCGGTGCCGCGCGTGGCGCCGAAGCGCAGCAGGCTCGGCCCCAGCGTGCCGTGCGAGCCTTCTTGCGGCGAGAGCTGGTGGCAGTTGTAGCAGCTGCCGCCGCCCGCCGCGCCGGCAGGGTCGGTCCACTGCAGCCCGCGACCGCTTTGCGCGATGCCCTCGCCGCGCTTCCAGTCCCCGATCAGGCTGCCCTCGGGAAAGGCGATGGTCTTCAGCTGGTCGGCTTCCATCTGCTTCGCCAGCTCGGCCGGCGGCCGGTCGTTGCTCTCGGTGCACACGCGCTGCACGCCGTCCTGCACCACGCGGTCCATCGTCGCCTGGCCGCGGGTCTGGAAATCCCGCTGCATGATTTTCTGGACATCCGTGGACGTGACTTGCGCCGCGACCCCAAGGGGGAGAAGCAGTACGAAAGAAAGCAAGACCCGCTTCATCTCTTTGTACCCGGGCCGCGGTAGGGCTCGCCGGCGGCGGTGACGGTGAGGAAGGTGGTGAGCGCGATGGTGGTGTCGGAGGCGAAGTTCGGCTCCGGGTAGCGCATCTGCCGGTAGCAGTCGTTGATACGCCACTGCATGGTCTTGAACTGGCTGTTCGAGACGCGGTACGCAGGCCAGGTGGCCATGATCGGCCGGGCGAACTCGCGCTTGTAAAGCACCGGCAGGTCCTGCATGCGGATGCGCTTGTCTTCCTCTCCGTGGCAGCTCGCGCACGACATGTCCCAGCCGCCCGCGCGGTGGAAGAAGAGCGCTCTTCCGAGCTCGTAGGCTTCCTTCTCCTTCGGATGGGCGGTGCCCGCGGCGAGCTTCGCGCCGCGCGACTGGGCGGCGACGTAGGCCGAGAGGTACTCCATCTCGGAAGGCTGGCTCTCGTTGCCGAAGACGCGCTTGGTCGCTTCCTCGCGGCTGCGGCCCTGCAGCGTGGTCATGCAGTGGAGGAGGCGCGTCTCCAGGTCCATCACCCGGTCGGCGTCCTTGAAGTAACGCGGCAGCCGCGCGTAAGCGCCCTTCAGCACGCCCGGCCCCTGGCCGAGGTCGCACTTCTCGAGCGAGGCGTTTTTCGGCCCCTGCGGCTTCTTCCAGAGCGCCTCGCCCTCGAGCTCGAACAGCTCGACGGGTGAGCCCTCGGCGATCATCTGCTGGTATTTCTGGATTTCTTTCTTGGCGTCCTGCGCGGGGACAGGGGCAGAAGAAATCCCCAGTAGGAGCACTCCTGCGAGAAAACGCTTCACGCGACGGCGGTTTCGATCTTGTTCGACTCGCCCTTGTTGTCGAGCCAGCTCACTTCGATCTTGTCGCCCTTGGCGCCGCCCTTCAGGCGGAAGGAGAACACCGGGTTGCGCGACACGGCCTGGCTGATCTCGGCCTCGACCACGGTCTTCCCGTTCTGCTTCACCACCACGTTCTGGATATGGTGCAGGCCTTCCTTCATCTGCGCGGTGGTCATCGGGTGCGTCATCAGCACCCGCACTTCGGTATTGCCGCCGGCGATGGTTGCGCGCATCTTCATCGGTCCCGCCATGTCAGCCTCCGCACCCGCCGATGGTCACTTTGATCTCGCGCGTCGCGACGTAGGACTTGCCGCCCGCCACCGCGACCACGCGCACGTCGGAGGTCTCGCCCATCTTCACGTTGAGCTTCACGAACGGCAGCGCGCCTTCCTTGAAGTCGAACTTGCCGGTGAGCGGGAAGGGGTTCTTCTCGATCAGCACGGCGATCGAGGTCGTGCCGGGGATGTTGCTCGAGATCTCGATCGGCACCACCGCGCCGTTCTCCGCGATCTGCGGCGCCTCGATCACGATGTCCTTGCTGGGCGCCGGGCTCGGCGCGCCGAGGCTCTTCAGCGCGTCGGCGGCGCTCTTCGCGCCGAAGGCCTGCTGGTTCCAGGCGGCGAGCGCGGCGAGCGGCTTGAGCAGCAGCAGGCCGAACACGGCGAGGAACGATCTGCGAATGTTGTTCATGGACGCTATTTTAGCTTGCGCCGCGGCCATACCCCCGATTGGCCTCCGCGTTTTTCCTCGAGGCGGATCTCGGTGAGCGTCATGCCGCGATCGACCGCCTTCACCATGTCGTAGATCGTGAGCAGCCCCACCGCGGCCGCGGTGAGCGCCTCCATCTCGACCCCGGTCTGCCCGCGGCACTCCACGCGGGTCCTGATGCGGATCGATGCGGTTTTCTTGATCAATTCAAAATCAACGGAAATCCGCGAAAGCGCGATCGGATGCGCCAGCGGGATCAGCTCGGCGGCGCGCTTGGCTGCCTGCACCGCCGCGATGCGCGCGACCCCGAGAACGTCGCCCTTTTTTGCGCTCCCGGCGCTGATCAGGCGCAAAGTGGCCGGTTTCATGACGATGCGGCCCGAGGCGATCGCCACGCGGTGGGTGGCGGGCTTTCCCCCCACATCGACCATGTGCGCGGAACCCTTGGCGTCGAAGTGGGTCAGTCCCTGCGGGGTCAACGATTTGCTTCTCATTCGGGGCGCTATCATAAACAACATGCGCTTTTGGGTTGCGGCTCTCGCCTTCCTCGCCTGTCCGGTTCTCGCGCAATCGCTGCCGGACCTGGGCGGCGGCGGCGACGCCGGGCTGTCGCCGCAGATGGAGCGCCGCATCGGCGAGAGCATCATGCGCGACATCCGCTTTCGCGAGCCGAACTATCTCGACGATCCCGAGGTCGCCGACTATCTCGGCAGCCTGGGGGGGCGCCTCGCGCAGAACGCTGGCGGCGCACGCCAGGACTTCGAGTTCTTCGCGATCCGCGACCACACGATCAACGCGTTCGCGCTCCCCGGCGGATTCGTCGGCGTGCACACCGGGCTCCTGACGGCCGCGGAAAGCGAGTCCGAGGTCGCCTCGGTGCTGTCCCACGAGATCGCGCACGTCACCCAGCGCCACATCGCGCGCATGCTCGGCCAGCAGCAGCAGATGCAGCTGCCGGTGCTCGCGGCGCTGGCCGCGGCGATCCTGCTCGGGCGCTCGCGCCCCGACCTCGCGAGCGGCGCCGTCGCCGCCGCGTCGGGGGCGGCGGTCCAGACGCAGCTCAGCTACTCGCGCGACTACGAGCGCGAGGCCGACCGCATCGGCTTCCGGGCGCTGGAGGCCTCCGGCTTCGACGTGCACGCGATGGGGACCTTCTTCGAGAAGATGCAGCGCGGCTCGCGCGCGATGGACGACGGCTCGATGCCGGGCTACCTGCGCACCCACCCGGTGACGACCGAACGGATCGCCGATGCGCAGAACCGCGCGGCGAGCCTGCCGTACAAGCAGCATCTCGATGCCGCGGAGTTCCAGCTGGTGCGCGCCAAGCTGCGGGCGGAATCCGGCGATGCGCGCGACACCGTCGAGTATTTCCAGGGCTCGGTGCGCGACAAGCGCTACGCGAGCGAGTCGGCGGCCCGCTATGGCCTGGCGAGCGCGCTGCTGCGCGCGCGGCGCCCCAAGGAAGCGCAAGCCGAGCTGGTGCGGGCGCGGGCGGCGGGCGCCGCCGGCCCGATGGTCGAGACGCTCGCCGCGCGGGTCAGGCTCGCGCTGGGCGATCGCGCCGGCGCGGCCACGCTGCTCGGCGAAGCGCATGCGCGCTTTCCGCATTCGCGCCCGCTCCTCTACGCGCACGCCGACGCCTTGCAGGAGGCCGGCCGCAACCAGCAGGCGCTCACGCTGCTCACCGACTCGCTGCGCCTGCATCCGCGCGACGCGCGGCTACGCCAGCTTCAGGCGAAGAACTACGCCGCGCTCGGCAAGCGCTCGCTCCAGCACCAGTCGCAGGCCGAGGTGTACGTGCTGCAGGGCAGCCTGCCGGCGGCGATCGAGCAGCTCCAGCTCGCGCGCACCGCCGGCGACGGCGACTTCTACCAGCTCTCGGTGGTGGACGTCCGGCTGAAGGAGCTGCGCGCGCAGCACGCGCAGGAACTCAAGGACGCGAAGCGCTAGTTTTTCGGCGCCTGGTAGTAGGCTTCGTAAAGCAGGTCGAACGTCTTCTCCGCCTCCGCCAGCAGCTCCCTCTCGCTGTTCGAGCGGCGCTGCGCGCCCTGGAGCAGCGTTTGCACGCCCGCCGCCTCGGCGACCGGCGTGCCGCGCACCTCGAGGAAGTGCACGATGCTGCCGATCTTGACGAGCGCCGGGTTCTTGGCGAGGTCGAGCTTGACCAGCATCTCCTCGTAGGTGACTCGCGTCTCGCTGTTGGCGAAGTGCGCGCCGTCGAAGCCGAAAGCGATCGAGTCGGCGGGCAGGGACTGGGTCTTCTCGAGCCAGGTGAGCGTCGCCTCGGGGTCGACGAAGCGCCGGATCAGCCAGGCGCAGGCGAGCCGGTCGGCCCAGAGCGGCTTGCGCGTGACCCAGGTGCGGCCGCGCAGCGCCTCGCCCGGCGCGAGCGCGGCTTGCGCCTGCGCGGGAAACAGGAGCTTGCGCACGTCGCTGTCGGCCGCGGCGAGCGCGCGCTCCGCGCGCTCGCGCGCCGCGTTCGGGAAGAAATCGAGCGCGGCGATGGCTTCGAACTCGCGCCGCTGCTTGTGCAGCACGCGCGAGATCGCGCTCGGATCGGAATGGCCGAAGCCGATGCGCAGGCTCTCGACGGTCTTGATCAGGTTCTCGTAGCGCGCCGAGCGGTCGAATAGCCGCACGAACGCCAGCTGCTGGACCGGGGAGACCGCGTTCGCCTGCAGCACGTTCGCCGTGCCCGCCACCTTGCCGATGTACTCGGCCAGCGCTTCGAGCGACTGGCGGTTGCCCGGCGTGTCGGGCAGCAGGAAGACGCCGTCGCGCGCCACCGCGGCGCCGAGCGATTCCAGCGTGCGCAGCACGCGCATGCGCGAGGCCGGATCGTCCACCGGCAGCTGCGCGATCATCAGCAGCCATCCCGTCAGCTTGGTGCTGTCCGCCTCGGACATCACCGGCCGCGTGGCGTGCGGATCAAAGGGGCGGTCCAGGGGGCGGTCTGCTTCCTTCATGCGGCATAATAACTTGCATGAACTTCGACAAGGAACTCGACGCCCGCGGGCTCAACTGTCCGCTGCCGATCCTGCGGACCAAGAAAGCGCTCACCGACCTGCGCTCGGGCCAGGTGCTCAAGGTGCTCGCCACCGATCCCGGCGCGGTGAAGGATTTTCAGACGTTCTCGCGGCAGACCGGCCACGAGCTCGTGTCGCACGCCGAGGCGAACAAGGAATTCACCTTCTTCATGAGGAAGAAGTGAACCGGGCTTTGCTGCTCGCGGGATTGGCTGTCGCGTTATCGGTGAATGCAGCAGATGCCACCTTAACGGTCAAAATCCTCACGCCTGAGACCGCGCTGAAGGCGGCGCAGGCGGCGCTCAAGAGCTGCCGCGACCGCGGCTTCCAGGCGAGCGTCGCGGTGGTCGACCGCATGGGCGTGGTGCAGGTGCTGCTGCGCGATCGTTTCGCCGGCCCGCACACGCCCGACATGGCGACGGCGAAGGCCTATACGGCGGTCAGCTTTCGCACCAACACCACCGAGCTCGCCGAGGCGTCGCAGCCCGGCCGTCCGGCGAGCGGCATCCGCCACCGTCCCGGCGTCGCCGCGGTCGGCGGCGGGATGATGATCGAGGCGGGCGGCTCGCTGCTCGGCGCGATCGGCGTCTCGGGCGCGCCCGGCCAGCGCGAGGACGACGCCTGCGCCGCGGCGGGGATTGCCGCGATCCGCGAAGACATCGAGCTGTGAAACAATCGTGCTCATGAAAGCGCGCTGGATCAGGCTCGGCGCCCTCGGGCAGCGGGAATTCGACGCCGCCTATGCTTCCATCGCCGCGGCGCAGCCGCGCAGCTCGGCGCCGGTGCTGCTGTGGGCCGAGGAAGCGGCGCGCTATCCGTTCGCGCTGATCGCGCCGCTCAAGTTCGCGCCCGGGCACACGCGCCGGTGGCTGCCGTGGGGCCTCGCCGCCGCGGTCGCGACCTACCGGCAGTTCGGCGTGCCGGCCTACCTGAACGACGAGCTTTTCCTCCACGGCCGCGACATCGCGCAAAGCCGCGTCCTCGCGCTCGGCGAGTGCGCGGTCATCGCGTCGAGCTTCCTGATGCGCTTCCCCGGCAGCTGCGTGGCGACGCCGTCCGTCGAGCTGGAGCATGCGTTTCGCCTGCGCCTCGAGGCGCAGCACGGCTGGGAATTCGATCACTCCTGGCCGACCGAGCCTGAGACCGTCAAGTACGCTCTCGCTTAAGGGCCGAGCTTCTGCAGTTGCTGCCTGACCTTCACGAGCGTTGACTCGAGCCCGGCGAGGCGAGCCCGGTGCTGCTCCACCACCTGCGCCGGGGCGCGCTCGACGAATGAGGGCTTGCCGAGCTGCGCTTTGGCCTTGACGATTTCGCCTTCGAGCCGCACGGATTCCTTGCTCAGCCGCTCGCGCTCGCGCGCGGGATCCACCTCCTTGTAGAGCATGATGCGCGCGCCGCCGACCACCGCCACCGGCGAGGGCGAATCCGGGAGCGGGTCGCGCTTCTCGAAGCCGCTCAGACGGGCGAGCGACGAGACGGCGCGCGTGGCGGCCGCAAGATCCGAAACCGCCGGATCCGCAGTGCGGTAGAGCATGACGCGCTCGCCGGGCGGAATCATCGCCTCGGTGCGCAGGTTGCGCGCCGCGACCGTCCACGCCTTGAGCACCGCCACGTCGGCTTCCCCCTGCGGGTCTATCTTCTCGGGCTGCGACTTGGGATAGCGCTGCAGCATGATGGTTTCGCCGGTTTTTCCGGCGAGGGGCGCTACCTTCTGCCACAGCTCCTCGGTGATGAACGGAATCAGCGGATGCGCGAGGCGCAGCGCCGTTTCCAGCACGCGCACCAGCGTGCGGCGCGTGCCGCGCTGCACCGCCTCGTCGGGATCCTGCAGCTGCAGCTTGGCGAGCTCGACGTACCAGTCGCAGTACTCGTCCCACACGAAGCGGTAGATCGCGGCGGCCACATTGTCGAAGCGGTACTCGGCGAACCCTTGCTCGACCTCGGCCTCTACGCGCTGCAGCTGGCTGACGATCCAACGGTCCGTAAACGAAAGCTTCACGGGAAGCGACTCATCGACGCCGCAATCCTTACCTTCGGCGTTCATCAGCACGAAGCGCGTCGCGTTCCATAGCTTGTTGCAGAAGTTGCGGTAGCCCTCGCAGCGGCTGAGGTCGAAGTTGAGCGTGCGCGCGAAGCTTGCGAGCGCGGCGAAGGTGAAGCGCAGCGCGTCCGCGCCGAAGGCCGGGATGCCGTTCGGGAAATGGCTGTGGATGTATTTCTCCGCCTTGTCCTTGTGCTCTTTCCTGAGAAGCCCCACGGTGGACTTCGTCACCAATTCGTCGAAGCTGATGCCGTCGATCAGATCCAGCGGATCGAGCGTGTTGCCTTTCGACTTCGACATCTTCTCGCCCTCGGCGTCGCGCACGATGGCGTTGATGTAGACGTGGCGGAACGGCACCTTGCCCGTGAAGTGGGTGGTCATCATCACCATGCGCGCCACCCAGAAGAAGATGATGTCGAAGCCGGTGACCAGGACCGAGGAGGGCAGGAATAC
>Ga0105340_1000035_pt1 | contig 61899 bp, 50 predicted proteins | sample EasRivMeERMLT700_FD_89676 | JGI IMG/M metagenome (GOLD analysis project Ga0105340, IMG submission 89676) | Soil microbial communities from meander-bound floodplain in the East River, Colorado, USA - East River MetaG ERMLT700 | ecosystem: Environmental > Terrestrial > Soil > Floodplain | place...
GAGCGGCAGCCGTGGTGGGCACGATCGCTGGCGAACACGCTTGCTACGCGAGTTACCCTTGCGGCTGCCGCGGCGCTGGCGCTTCTGCTCGGAGGCGCGGCATGGCTCGACTGGCAGCAGGGGCAGAGCAGCACTCCGCAGACAACGGCGGCGGTGCAGACGCCGGACGCCGGCACCGCGATGGCCGAGCAGCACTACGAGCAGGCCATCGCCGGACTGCAGCAGATTGTCGACGCGCAGGATGCGGATCTCGATCCGGGCACGCGCGCGGTGCTGAGACAGAACCTCGCGGTGATTGATCGCGCCATCAACGAAAGCCGCGAGGCGCTGTCCGACGAGCCGGCCAGCACCCTTGCCCAGGAAAGCCTCCTCGACGCGCTCGACACGAAGGTCGCGTTGCTGCAGGACACCGTCGCGCTCGCGAGCGAGATCGATGGCGACCGACCGGATGATGCGGCTGGAGCCGCCCAGGTGAATCAATGATCAATGTCTCCCGCGTCCTTGCGATGGCCGTGCTCGCCGCCGCCGTCTCGGCGCCGCCGGCCGCCGCGCAGACCGACGTCACCGAACGGTTCTCGAAAACGGCTCACCTGGACCAAAGCGGCACGTTCGATTTGTCCAACATCGCTGGGACCATCGTCGTCACCGGCGGGGGCGGACGCGATGTGACCATCGAGGCGATCAAGCGGGTCCAGCGTCCGAATCCGAACGCCGCCCGTACGCTGCTGGGCATGATTGACATCGAAGTCGTCGAGCAGGCGAACCGTGTCGAGGTGCGCACGATGTACCCGCGGCCACGCAATTTTCCCGGGTCGGTGGATTACACGGTGTCGGTGCCTGAGGACGCCAACGTCACGATACGGACAATGTCAGGCGACATACGAGTGACCAGAATCGGAGGCGAGCTTCGGGCGCAGACCGTCACCGGCAATGTGGTCGCAGTCGCGACGCGTCGGCTGGGCATGCTGCGAAGTGTGTCCGGCAACATCGAGATCACCGACGCTGCCGCCGATGATGCCGCCGTCGCGCAAACCGTGAACGGCAGTATCACCGTCAGCGGCCTCAAAGCGCGGGCGGTCCAGCTGGGCGTGGTGAGCGGAAACATCCATGTGGAGAATGCGCAGGCGACGCGCATGACTGCCAAGGCGGTCAGCGGGAACGTCGAATTCGCGGGAGAGCTGGTGCGAAATGGCCAGTACGAGTTCACCTCGCACTCCGGTGATATCCGGCTCATGCTCGCAGGGAGCACCGGTTTCGAGCTGCGCGCGAGCACCTTCAGCGGTACGGTCCAATCGGATTTCGCGGTGGATCGCCGAGGCGAGGATGCGCTTGGACGGAGGGGTCAGGCGGCCGTCAGTTCCGGCCGCGCGGTCCGGGGCGCATTCGGCGACGCGAGCGCCATGCTCGCGCTGCGCGCATTCAGCGGGAACATTTCGATCACGCGACGATAACGAACTCAAGCGATCAACACGCGCACTCTTTGCAGTTTTGCTTGGGGTGTGGGCGCTGAATCGCCGCTATAGTCTCAGCGGCGCCCCGTAGGTCCGAGTTCGATGCGGTGACCCCCGCAATTCCTGATGAGGACAATTCATGCTGCTTTGTGCATTGAGGATTCGAGCCTATCCAACAGCCATCAGATCGAACTGCTCGTGGTGAAGCTGGACATCCGGCTTCACCGCGATCTCGCGGCCGATTGACTGCTTCAGCTCCTTGAACACCGCGCGCTCTTCGTCCTTCAGGGCGCGCGCAATGTCGGGGTTCACCCGCAGCACGAGGCTCTCGCCATCCAGGTCTCCGCTGATCTTCTTCACCTCTGACAGGATCTCGTAGCAGATCGTCGAGCGCGACTTGATGACGGCGCTGCCCGCGCAGTACGGGCACGGCTCCGTCAGCACGCGCTCGAGGCTCTGCTTCACGCGCTTGCGCGTAATGATCACAAGGCCGAAGTCCGATACCTGCAGCGCCTTCGAGGGGGAGCGATCCTTCCGCAGTTCCTGTTCCACCGTCTGAAAGACCTTCTGCCGGTTCTTCTTCTCTTCCATGTCGATGAAATCGAGCACGATGATGCCACCGAGGTCGCGCAGGCGGATCTGCCGGACGATCTCCTTCACGGCCTCCAGGTTCGTCTTGAGGATGGTGTCCTCGAGGCGGCCGGCCGTCTTCTTGCCGACGTACCGGCCGGTGTTCACGTCGATCGCAACGAGCGCCTCGGTCTGGTTGATGACGATCGAGCCACCGGACTTGAGCCACACCTTGCTGCGCAGCGCGCGATCGATCTCCGCCTGGACGCCGTATTCCTCGAAGATCGGATAGTCCTTGTTGTGGAGCTTCACCTTCGGCGCAAGCGGCGGCATGATGCGCTCGATCAACTCGTAGACGCGCCGGAATTCCAGCTCGTTGTCGATGCGGATCGCCGAATACTCCTCGGTCAGCAGGTCGCGAAGCAGCTTGGCCACGAGGCTCTGCTCGCGATAGACGACCGCAGGCGCGCGGGAGGTCTCGGACTTCTGACGGATCTCCATCCAGACCTTGTGGAAGTAGCTCAAGTCGGAAACGATGTCGTCCTTGGGCCGGCTGGCGGCAGCAGTGCGGATGATCACGCCGCCGGTGAAGCCGTGAAGCTCGCGGAATTCCCGGACGATGCCCCGAAGCCGGCTGCGCTCCTCGCGCGAGTCGATCTTGCGCGAGACGCCAACGTGGTCGACGGTCGGCATGAACACCAGGAAGCGGCCGGGCATGGTGGCGTGCGACGTGAGGCGGGCACCTTTCGTCCCGATCGGCTCCTTCGCGACCTGGACGATGATCTCCTGCCCTTCCTTGAGGAGCTCCTCGATTTTGGGCTCGGGTCCCTTCTCGCGGTCGCGGCGGCCGCCGCCCCTCCCCGGCGTACCAGGACCCAGGGCTTGCCTCGCCGAAGCGGTCCCATTGGCCGTGAGCGCGGAGGCAGGCGAAGGCAGATCGTCTTCGTCCGTTTCGAGGCGATCGAACTCCTCGAACGTCGCTACGACGTCGGATACGTAGAGGAACCCGTCGCGTTCGAGACCGAGGTCAACAAACGCCGACTGCATGCCGGGCAGAACTTTGGATACCCGGCCCTTGTAGAGATTGCCAGCGACACCGCGCTGATGCTCGCGTTCGATGAAGATTTCGGCAACCTGATCGTCCTCGAGGATTGCGACCCGTGTTTCGTGGGCGCTCGAGGAGATGATCATCTCCTTGGTCATGCCCGAAGCTCCCGGACGGCCACGCAGAGCACACCACACGGATCCCAGCCGCCCGCACCAGCAGGCACGTCAGCACGATCCACAGCGGCGCAGTCATAGCACGGCCCTTGTAGGGACGGGCTTTTAGGCCCGTCCCCCTAATTTGTAAAACGACGCATCCGTACGTTGAGAATCAGGCCGAACGCCGCCAAGGTTGCAATCATGGAGGAGCCGCCGTAGCTCATGAGCGGAAGCGTCAATCCCTTGACCGGCGCGAGGCCGGCCGACATCGTTACGTTGTAAATCACCTGGAACGTGAAGCTGGCCAGCACCCCCAGCACCAGGTACGCGCCCACTCGATCCTTGGCAAGCCGTGCCGCCTCGAGCGCGCGAAGAATGACGAACAGATACAACCCGAGCGTGACCAGCACGCCCGCGAATCCCTGCTCCTCGGCAAGCACCGAGAAGATGAAGTCATTATGTGCGACCGGAAGGAAACGCAACTGGCCCTGCGTGCCCTTCGTGAAACCTTTTCCCCACGGGCCGCCGGATCCCACGGTGATCCGCGCCTGAATTTGCTGGTACCCCGCGCCCTTGGCGTCCTGCGCGGGATCGAGAAATGTCGAAATGCGCCCGCGCTGATAGTCCTGCAGCGCGAATTTCCACGCAACCGGCGCGACCAGCACCGCCGCGAGCGCAAGGACGCCGATGATCCGCATCGGCATGCCGGCGACGTACGCGATGGCGAACGCCACCGGGATGAGCGTCACCGCAGTCCCGAGATCCGGCTGGCGCGCGACGAGGATCAGCGGGACCGCGGTAATGCAGGCCGCGATCGCGAGGTCTTCGTGGCTGATCGCGCCGCGGCGGCTGTCGCCGAAGAACTTGGCGAGCACGAGGGCGAGCGCCGCCTTCGCGAACTCGGATGGTTGCAGGTTGACGACTCCGAGATCGATCCAGCGCCGCGAGCCCCCGCGGATGACGCCGAAGAACAGGACGTACATCAAGAGCAGGAGCACCGCGAGGAAAATCCAATGCGACTTGTCGGCAAGCGACCGGTAGTCGATCGTGAGGCAGAGAGCCATGGCGAACAGGCCCAGCACAATTCCGTAGATCTGCGTGTAGTAGATCCGCGTGAACCCGCCGGTGGCGCTGAAAATCTGCGCGAGACCAATCGCGCACAGCGCGAGGATCCCCGCCAGCATTGCCCAGTCGATGTGGTAGTAAAGCCGGCGCTCGAACATGTCCCTTACCTGGTTCCGACGGCGACCGTCGACTCGGCGCCCGGCAGCGGCGTGGCGGGCTGCGTCGCGACCGGCGGCGGCGAGTTGGGATTGTCGGTGGGCACATCCGGTCCTTCAATGCCGCGGATCTTCAGCTCCGGCAGCGGCCGCCCTTCCTTCTTCGCGAAAAAGACTTCCATCACGTGTTTGGCGACGATCGCGGCATTCGACCCGTGCAGACCATGCTCGGCCAGGATGGCTCCCGCAATCTGCGGATGATCGCGAGGCGCGAAGAAGACAAACCAGCCGTGATCCTGGAAGCGCTTCTCCGTCCTGCCGCGGCCGCCCTTGAGCGAGATGGCTTGTGCCGTCCCCGTCTTGCCGGACACGTCGTACCCTTTCAGCTGCGCATTGTGACCCGTGCCGGCGCCGTTCACGACCATCCACAGACCGTCTCGAATCGCCTGCAGCTTGTTCGGATCGATATCGACCTTCGACTGCGGCGCCGGGGCCGGAACGGGAACCCAACCCTTGCCATCGTTCTGGTCGACAGCCTTCACCAGGTGCGGCGTGACCCGCGTACCGCCGTTCGCGAGCGTCGCCATGTAGACCGCCATCGACACGGGCGTCACCGACACCGCACCCTGACCGATCGCCACCGAAATCGTCTCTCCGGGATACCACTTCTCGTGCATCCGCTGCCGCTTCCACTCAGTGGACGGCACGAGACCGGTGACCTCGTTGGGAAGGTCGATCCCGCTCCGAACGCCGATGCCGAGGAGCGTCGCCCACTTGTTGATCTTGTCGACGCCGACCATGTTGCCGACGGTATAGAAGAACACGTTGCATGACTGCTCGATCGCGTGTCGGAGATCGATCGTGCCGTGGCCGCCTTTTTTCCAGCACTGGAAAATGTTGCCGTAGAAATTTGCGCTGCCGCCGCAATGCACTTTGAAGTCGGGCGTGATGACCCCTTCCTCCAGCGCCGCCAGTGCGACAGCCATCTTGAAGGTCGATCCCGGTGAGTAGCGTCCCTGGATCGCGCGGTCGTTCAGCGGCCGTTCATCGTCGGCCATGAGCGAATTCCATGTGGCGCGATCGATACCCGCCGCAAACGCGTTCGGGTCGTACGCGGGCTGACTGGTAAACGCAAGCACTTCGCCGTTCGAAGGGTCGAGGATGACGGCTGCGCCGGCCGTTGCAATCTCATCCGCCGCGAGCCCCTTGAAGCCGTCTTCGACCGCTTTCTGCAGGTCGTAATCGACCGTGAGCTGCATTCGCTTGCCTTCCGTCGGCGACTCCTCGTCGAGTGTGCGTATTTCGCGACCGAGGCTGTTGACGACCACAACCTTGGCGCCGTCCTCCCCCTTCAGCAGCCCGTTATAGATCTTCTCGATGCCCGACTGGCCGACGATGTCCCCACTCCTGAGCGTGTTGTCCGACGCCACCATCGCGTCGCTGACCTCGCCCACATACCCGAAGAGATGCGCCGCCAGGGCCGGGTACTGGCGCGTCGGCACTTCCTCGACGACAACGTCGGGCAACTCGAAATCGAGCCGCCGCGCCGTGATCGCAGCAACCTGCGCGAGGGACGCGTCTTCGACGACCACGATCGGTCGGTAGGTCGGCTCGCTGCGGTGTCGCGCGACGATCGCCTTGACGTCGTTCGGGTCGAGACCGGCGACCGCCGACAACAGCCGGACCGTGCGGTCGATATCCTTGGTGTGTTCGCGGACGATGGAGATGGTGAAGGAATGGCGGTTCTCGACGAGCACCCGTCCGTCGCGGTCGTACACGATGCCGCGCGGCGCTCGCAGCGCCAGCGTCCGCTGGTGATTGTTCTCCGCCATCTCCTCGAACTTGGCGTGCTGCACGATCTGCAGGAGCCAGAAGCTGATGGCGAGCGTGGCGAACACCACGACAGCGCCCACCTGCAGCACGGTCAGGCGGACAGTGATACGGCGGCGATCTTCGGTGACTGCCATAGATGTCTTCCGGGCCGACCTCGAGGTGGGCCTCTACGTAATTTACCGTCTCGCGCGTTTCGAGAACTTGCGGCGATCCATCGCGCCGGGAAGCGCCTCGATGATAATGAACGCGATCATGCCAACCGCCGCGTTCGCAACCGACTGACTGAATACCGCCATCCAGGGCGAGGGAAACTCCCGCAGCCCGAGCAGCACATACAACCCCATGAACAACGCGGCGTGCACGATCGTCGCTGCGACGAACATCACGAAGCGCGGAAACGCGGCCGTCACGATGAACTGCTGGCCGATCACGCCGGCCGCGAAACCCACGATCGTCTTCGCCAGCCCACCGATGCCAAGGGTACCGCTTGAGAGCGCATCCTGCGCAATGCCCGCTACGCTCCCGGCGAGCATCCCGGTGACCGGCCCGGTGGTGAGCGCAACATAAACGACGACGATGAGCACCAGGTCCAGCGCGACCGTCCCCCGGACCACGAATCGAGTAAGGCTCGACTGCAACGCGAGCGCCAGAGCTATCGCGATGAAAACGCCGGCCGTTTTCACTCGTGATCCTGGTTTGAACCCGGAGCCGCGACTGCGTCAGAGACCGCTGTCGCCGGCGTCTGCACGACGAGCACCGCTTCCAGCGCCGAAAAATCTACGGCCGGGCGAATCACGATCGTGCTGTACACGCCCGCGCCCCGGTGTACGGATTCTATCTGACCTATGACAAAGCCCTTAGGGTAAATGCCGTCAATGCCCGAGGTCACGACGGTATCCCCTATTTTGACGTCGGCCGAACCCGCCACGTAGTCCATCCTCATCTGCTCCGCGCCCGAGCCGATGACGACTCCCTGCGCGCGCGTGCGCTCGATGATCGCCCCTGCCGCAGCATTGCGATCGATGAGAAGCTGAACCTTTGAAGCCCTGCCAGTCGGCAGGATGATCCTCCCGACGACTCCTGCCGGCGCAATCACCGCCATATCCGGTCGAAGCCCGTCGTTTGTTCCCTTGTCGATCGTGATCGTCCTGAACTCGGGACTTGCGCCGCCGGCGATGACACTCGCAGCGGTCGTCGACAGGGTGACGCTCGTCTTGAGATTCAGCAGGTTCTGCAGCGTTCGCGACTGCTCCGCGACGCCGCGCTCCTGCTGCAGCCGGACGCGCAGTTCGGCGAGCTCCTCTTTCAGCTTGGTGTTGTCGGCGCGCACCTGTTTGAGCGCAAAATAGTCCTCCCACCAGAGGCGGACATCGTCGCCGATCGCGTTCGAGGCTCGCTGCACTTCGGAAAAAGCGCCGAACACGACCCCCTCGAGCAGCGGCACGCCGCGGTTGGTCGTGACCTGCGTGGAGATCAGGATGACGTGGCCGACAATCAACGTGAGGAAGAGATAGCCGGTACGCTGGCGGATATCGACGAAGGCCATTGCTTAACGCGCAGCAACTTCCACCACCACAAGCCATAGAGACTCAGAGACACAGAGGTCCAACAAAAAATTCTCTGTGTCTCTGTGTCTCTGTGGCCCGTGACGGCGAACGCCGCTCCTAATCAATTGAGATCTTCCTCAATAAATTGAAGTCCGACAGCATCTTGCCCGCGCCGAGCACGACCGATGACAGCGGATCCTCCGCCATCGCCAGCGGCAACCCCGTTTCCTCTCGAAGCCGTTTGTCGAGGTTCTTCAACATCGAGCCCCCGCCCGTGAGCACGATGCCCCTGTCGACGATGTCGGCTGAAAGCTCCGGCGGCGTGCGCTCGAGCGCGACGCGGACGGCGTCGACGATGACGTTTACCGTTTCGGCGAGCGCCTCGCGAATCTCCTCGTCGCTGATGGTGATCGTCTTCGGCACGCCTTCAATCAGGTGCCGGCCCTTGATCTCCATCGTCATCTTCTCGTCGAGCGGGAAGGCCGAGCCGATCTCCATCTTGATTTGCTCGGCGGTGCGCTCGCCGATCAGGAGGTTGTACGTTTTCTTGATGTACTGGATGATGGCTTCATCCATCTCGTTGCCGGCGACACGAACGGCCTTGCTATAAACGATACCGGCAAGCGAGATGACGGCGATGTCGGTCGTGCCGCCGCCGATGTCGACGATCATGTTGCCCGACGGCTCTGTGATCGGCATGCCCGCGCCGATCGCCGCCGCCATCGCCTCCTCGACCAGGTGCACCTCACTCGCCTTCGCGCGGTAGGCGCTGTCCTTGACGGCTCGTTTCTCAACCTGCGTGATTTCCGAGGGGACGCCGATGACGATCCGGGGGCGCACCCACACGTTGCGGTTGTGCGCCTTCTTGATGAAGTAGGTCAGCATCTTCTCGGTGACTTCAAAGTCCGCGATGACGCCGTCCTTCATGGGCTTGATCGCCACGATGTTGCCAGGCGTACGGCCGAGCATCTCCTTGGCGTCCTTGCCGACCGCTTCGACGCGGCCATTGATCTTGTTGATCGCGACGATCGAGGGCTCGTTGACGACGATGCCCTTCCCGCGGGCGTAGACACAGGTATTGGCGGTGCCCAGGTCGATCGCGAGATCACTCGAAAACAGGGAAAAAAACGAGCCGAGAGCCAAGTCGCATACTCCTCTTCAGAAGGCGGAAGCCTCCTGAGCAATGTGAATCCCGTTCTTCCCCGCATCCTTGACCCGGTACATCGCCTTGTCGGCGGCTCGCAGTAACTCTTCGGCCGATGCAGCCACATCCGGCAGGGTCGCGACCCCGATGGAGGTGGTCAAGTGTATGGATAAGCCGTCGGACGCCAGAAATTGGCACGCGCTGATGCGGTCCCGGATACGTTCCGCCACCGACACGGCGCCCTCGCTGCCGGTGTCAGGCAGAATCACAGCAAACTCGTCGCCGCCGAACCGGGCCGAAACGTCGGTCTCGCGGGCGCTGCGGTGGACGATGACGCTGGCCTCAACAAGCGCCTTGCTGCCAGCCTGATGGCCGTGGGTATCGTTGACCTGCTTGAAACCGTCCAGGTCGAGGAACAGAAGCGACAGGGGACGGCCGCTGCGTGAGGCGCGCTTCGATTCGCGTCGCAGCACAAGGTTGAGGTAGCGCGAGTTATACAGCCGCGTCAGGTCGTCGGTTACCGACAACGCCTCCGCCTTCTGCAGGGCGAGCGCGTTGTCGAGCGCAATCGCCGGCGGCTCGAGAATCGAGCGGAACGACAGCGCCAGCGCCGGACCGAGCGCTGGAACCGTAGCGGAGGGTACCGGATCCAGTCCCACGAGGGCCCCGACAGTGTGATGACGGCAGACCAGGGGGAACCCGATGACACTGCCGCTCGCCCCTTTGGGGGCTCGGCTGTCGCGTGCCAGATCGCCTGCGACGAATTCCGAACCGTTGCGCATCACCCAGTTACCAGCGGCCCAGATCGACGGCGCCAGGTTCGGGGTCAGGCCCTCTTCGGCAATGACGCTGAGCGCACCGTTGACATCATGGGCGATGACCGCCCAGCAGGGAGCGGGGATCCACGAGCGCGCCTGATGAACCAGCCATCCAGCGACTTTCTTGGGATCCAACGTCGCGTTGGCCTCGCGGACGGCTTCGATCATCGTCTCGCGGCGGTCGAGCTGACTTCTTAGCATTCGCAGACGCCCTTTGAGCCGCGTGGCGAGATCGGCACGGCGAGGACCACGCCCCACGTCATGGGGAAAGTCAGAGTTGGCGGAGATAGGTGTCACCGCAGACAGGGGCGGGGGCGAACTCGGACATGGGTGGCGGCGTGACAGCCGCTAAGTCCTTCTAAACCGGTCAAATATACCATGAAACCGTTGCGGGCCCGCGGTCGTCTAGCGTACGATGAGGGGCTCAAACACGCTCGAAGGAATGAAATCATGACGATGCTCGACCGGATGCGGCGGCACAAAAACTGGCTCAAGTGGAGCCTTGCGCTGGTGGTGCTGACATTCATCGCGTTCTACATCCCGAGTTTTCTCGACACAACTGGGACGTCTGTGGGCGCCACCTCGTCGGACGTGGTCGCCACCGTCGAGGGGCGCGACATCAGAGGCCTCGACTTTCAACGGCGTTACCAGACCCAGATTCAGTCGTACCAACAGGCGTACGGCGGCGGTGTCAACGAACAGCTGCTGCGACAACTCGGGATCGATCAGCAGATCCTTCAGCAGATGGTCGATGAGCAGGCGGCGCTGACCGAAGCCGAGCGCCAGGGCATCCGCGTCAGTGACGAGGAGCTCGCGCAGCAGATCTTTTCGATTCCCGGGCTCCAGGAAAACGGCCGCTTCATCGGCGAGCAGCGGTACGAGCAGCTGCTCGCGAGCCAGTACCCGCCGATGACCAAGGGCGATTTCGAGGCGAGCCTCCGCCGCAGCATGATGATCGACAAGCTCCGCTCGGCGCTGACCGACTGGATGGCGGTGTCGGACGCGGACCTCGAGCGCGAGTACAAGGCGCGGAACGAGAAGGCGAAGCTGCAGGTCGTGGCGCTCACCGCGGACAAATTCCGCGACAAGGTGACGGTCAACGACGCAGACGTGGCGTCCTACTACGACGCGCACAAGGCGGAATACCGCAAGGGTGAACAGCGCAAGGTGCGCTATCTCCTGCTCGATCGCGACCTCATGCGCTCGCGCATTACCGTATCGCCGCAGGACGTGGAGGCCTACTACAACGCCAACCTCCAGCAATTCCAGACGCCGGAACAGGTACGAGCGAGCCACATTCTCCTCAAGACCGACGGCGGCAAGGATGAAGCCGCGGTCCGCAAACAGGCCGAGGACATCCTCAAGCAGGCGAAGGCGCCGGGCGCCGATTTCGCGGCGCTTGCGAAGAAGTACTCGGAGGATGAGGGATCGAAGGCGACCGGCGGCGATCTCGATTACTTCTCGAAGGGGCGCATGGTGCCCGAATTCGAGAGTGCGGCGTTCTCGATGCAGCCCGGACAGATCGGCGACCTTGTGAAATCGCAGTTCGGTTTCCACATCATCAAGGTCGTCGACAAGAAGCCCGCGACCACGCGCACCCTCGACGAGGTGCGCGCGCAGATCCTTGACACGATTACCTCGCAGCGTGTCGATCAGCAGATCGCCGATCGCACTCGCGACCTCGACACGCGGATCACCAAACCCGCGGACCTCGACGCGATTGCGAAGGAATCAGGCGTGACAGCCGCGGAGTCGGAGTTCTTCGCGCGCGACGAGCCCGTGCCCAGCATCGGATCGGCGCCGCAAGTGGCCTCTTCAGCGTTCGAGCTGAAAGACGGCGAAGTCAGCAAGGCGCTGCAGTCGCCGCGCGGTCCCGTGTACATCACGGTGACGGGCAAGCGCGATCCGTACGTGCCGACGCTGGAAGAAGTGAAGGGTCGCGTGCGCGAGGATGTCATCAACGTGCGCGCGGCGGAACTGAGCAAGCAGAAGGCCGCGGAGATTGCGAGCACGCTGCGCTCGGCGAAGGATTTTGCCGCGGCCGCCAAGGCGCAGGCGCTCGAGGCCAAGGAGACGGCGCTCATCGCGCGCGGGTCGCCGCTTCCCGACATCGGCGTCAGCGCCGACGTGGACAAGGTGGCATTCAGCCTGCCGGTCGGCGGGGTCAGCGATCCGATCCCGACTACCGGCGGTACGGTGATCGTACGCGTCGCGGAGCGGGCTGATGTGACGCCCGACGCCTTCAAACAGGCGCGGGAGACGTTCCGCACGCAGCTGCTGAACGAGCGCCGCGAGCGCTTCTTCTCGTCCTACATGACGAAGGCCAAAGAGGGCATGAAGATCCAGGTGAATAACGACGTCGTGCGGCGGGTGCTGCTGGGGACGTAGGCCAAACCCCAAATCCCAATTCCCAAGTTCCAAATCCCAATTCCCAAGAAGCCGGATCCCCCGAACGTGCTCTCCTTGGGAGTTGGAAGTTGGAGGTTGGGACTTCGAATTTCCTATCGCACGAACGTAAACGGCATGAGCGCCAGCGGCTCGCCGCGACGGAACGACGTCACCGGCGCGAGGAGCGAAGCGGCCGCCTGGCGCTGTGCAGCGTTCATCAACGTTCCCCACGCGCCCAGCGCGGACGACGAACGGCCAAGCTCCGTGATCGCTTCGAAGAAGCTGCGCCGCGCTGAATACACGACGAGCTCCACTTCTTCGTCGGCCGGGATGTGCGCGCGCTCCTTGGCGATCGACACCGCCGTGTCGAGCCCACCCAGCACGTCGACGAGACCGCGCTCTTTCGCCTGCGCGCCGGTCCATACACGACCTTGCGCGACCGCATCGATCCGGTCAGGGGTCGAATGCCGGCCATCAGCGACTTTGGTGATGAAGCTCTTGTAGAAACCTTCCATGTACTGGCCGACCTTCTCGCGCTGCTCGGGCGAGAACCGCGCGAACGGCGAATAGATATCCGCGTTCTTCCCCGACTTCACGGTCTGCGTCGTCACGCCGACCTTGCCGAGGGTGCCGTCGATCACGAACTTGCCGGCAAAGATCCCGATCGATCCGGTCAGCGTTCCGGGCTGCGCGACGATGACGTGACCCGGCACCGAGATGTAGTAGCCGCCCGATGCCGCCAGATCCGACATCGAGATGACGAGCGGCCGCGACGGTTTCTGGTCGCGCGTGATCATCAGCTCACGCCACATGACGTCGGACGCCACCGAGGATCCACCGGGGCTGTCGACGCGAAGGACGATCGCTTTGATCGCGTCATCGTTCCGCAAACGCCGGAGCTGCTCGACGAAGGTGTCCGATCCGACGACGACGCCGTTGCCGGGGTCGTAGCCGCTCTTGCCCGACGCGATCACGCCCGAGGCATAGACGAGCGCGATCCTGGACTGCGGCCGGACGCCGAGCGATCGGGGCGTCACCCGTTGATAGTCATTCCCTTCGACGCGGCGCATGTCGCCGCCCTGCCGCAGCTGCGGCACCTGATCGTCGAGCTGATCTTCGTAGGCGAGCGCGTCGACGAGACCGGTGCGCACTGCGTCCTCCGGCGCAAACGGACCCTGATCGAGCAGCAGTCGGATCTCCGCCTCCGTCTTTTTCCGGGCTGCGGCGATACCCCGCACGAGCTGCGCGTACATGTCGGCGTTGAGCGCCTCGGTCATCTCGCGATGGGCGGGCGTGAAGCCTTTCTCGGTGAGCTGGTTCACGGCGGTCTTGTACGCGCCGATCTGAAGGAAATCCGCATAGGCCCCAAGCTTGTCCAGCGTGCCGCGCAGAAACACTTCGTACGACGCGACGCCGGTGAGGTCGAGCGCGCTCGTCGGCAACAGGAACACGCGGTCCGCAGCGCTGGCAAGGTAATACTCGCGGTCGCCGCCATACTCGAGGAAGGCGACGACGATCTTCCCTGACTTGCGGAAGTCGAGCACCGCGTCGCGCAGCTCCTGAACCTTGGCCCAGAACGGCGACTCGAACGAGGACGGCAGGAGCAGGACGCCGGTGATGCGTGGATCGCGCTTCGCGAGCCGCAGGCTCTCGACGAAGCTGCGGACCGTGGTGACATTGCGGCCGATCAATTGGCCGACCACGTCGTCGGGAACCGTCTCCTGCAGCTCGCCTCCGGGCCGGAGCACGAGCGTCGAATCGTCCTCGATTGCTGGCCCGCGGGAGACGAGCAGGTAAACGAACGCAATGCCGGTCACGGAGACGATCACGGCGAGCGTGATGAAACTCAGAACGAAGATAACGCCGCGGCGAAGGGCCACGAGACCTCCTCTTCAAAAACTCCCAACACCCAACTTCCGAACTCCCATGACGATACACAAAGTCGGCGCGACACGTGATCAAACCTTTTCTTGGGAGTTGGGAGTTGGAGGTTGGGAGTTGGCAAGCTCAGCATGCTGCCCTTGGACGAAATCACGGGCAGTCGCCACGTATAATCGCGTGATGGCGCGAGCGTCGGCGGCCGTGCTCGTCAGCATACTTGCGGGATGTACGGCGCTGCTCGCCGCGCGGCAATTCTCGAGCCCCACCGTCTGTGATCCGGACAATGGCGGTCTCACGCTCACGGCGGGCTTCTGTGCCGCCGTCGTTGCCGACGCCCTCGGCCCCGCGCGCCACATCACCGTTGCGCCAAACGGCGATCTGTATGTGGAGCTCCACGACAACAGGGCGCCAGGAGGCTCGGTGATGGCGCTGCGCGACACGGACGGCGATGGCCGGTTCGACATGCAGCAGCGTTTCGGCGCGGGCCTTGGTGGTACCGCTATCGCGTGGCGCAACAACCAGCTGTATGTCGGCGCAGACACGAAAATCGTGCGGTTCCAGATGGACGGCGTCGCCCTCCTTCCGATCGGACCTCCTGAGGTCATCGTCGACGATCTTCCGAACGCCGGCGGTCACTCGGCAAAGTCATTCGCCTTCGGTGAACAGGGGGAGATCTACGTGCATGTCGGCGCGCCAACCAACAACTGTCAGGCCCGCGATCGCGTGGCCGGCGTCCCCGGACGACGTCCGTGCTCCGATCTCGCGCTCGCCGCGGGCATCTGGCAGTACGAGGCAGATCGTGTCGGCCAGTCGCATTCGGCCGACAACCGGTTTGCGACAGGAATCCGGCACACCGTCGGTGTGGCGTGGAACACGACCACGCACTCGCTCTGGGCGGTGCAGAACGGCCGCGATCAGCTCGATCTGTGGCCCGCGTTCGACGGGACGAAGAACGCCGAGCTGCCGGCGGAAGAACTGCAAGAGATCAAACAAGGCGCGGACTTCGGCTGGCCATACTGTTACTTCGATCCGCTCCTGAACAGGCGCGTGGTGGCGCCGGAGTACGGCGGCGACGGGCGGGCGGTCGCCGATTGCGCGAAATACACCAATCCGGTGGCGACGTTCCCTGCGCATTACGCGCCGCTCGACGTGCTCTTTTACATGGGGACGCAGTTCCCGGCGCAATATCGCGACGGCGCGTTCGTCGCGTTCCACGGATCGTGGAACCGTTCGCCGCTGCCGCAGGCCGGGTACAACGTGATGTTCCAGCCGCTCAACCACGACGCCTCCACCGGAACGGCTCACGTTTTTGCGGACGGATTTGCGGGCACGCCACGGCCGTCACCTGGAAACGCGCAACACCGACCAGTGGGACTCGCGCAGGGGCCGGACGGGTCGCTCTACGTGTCGGATGATTCGGGCGGTCGGATTTGGAGAATCAGCTACGCGGGGATGTGGTGACGCGGAGGGGGGCGATGGGTGCGATGCGGGCGAGAAGTGCGATGGGTGCGGCGCTGCTGCTCTGCGGTGTATTGACTTCATGTGGCGGAGACAACATGGGACAGTCGAATATCACTCAGTTGATGAAACAGGACGCAAAGACCGGCACCGGCGCGGAAGCCGGGCCAGGACGGCAGGTGCAGGTGCACTACACCGGCTGGCTGTACGACGAAGGACGCGCCGATCACAAGGGAAGTAAGTTCGACAGCTCGCGCGACAGGAACGAGCCGTTCTCGTTCCGTCTCGGCGCGGGCCAGGTGATTTCCGGTTGGGACCAGGGGGTCGCCGGGATGCGAGTCGGCGGCCAGCGCACGCTCACCATCCCGCCGGACCTTGGCTATGGCGCGCAAGGCGCAGGCGGCGTGATTCCCCCCAACGCGACGCTCGTCTTCGATGTCGAGCTCCTGGATGTCAAATGACGCCGGCTCGAAGATCATCGACGTTGAAATCGCAGAGCTGAGCGCTGCCGGCGACGGTGTCGCGTCCGCCGGACGCCTCCGCATCGCGGTGCCGTTCACCATCCCCGGCGAACGCGTGCGCGTCCGGCTCGATCCCGGCCGTAACGGCCGCGTCTTTCCCGCCCTGCTTGAAATCCTCCGCGCCTCACCGCACCGTGTGCGCGCACGGTGCATCCATTTCGGTCCGGATGCCGAGCCAGGGCTTGGCGCGTGCGGCGGCTGCGCGTGGCAGCACATCTCCTATCCGGAGCAGCTCCGGCTGAAAACCGCACTTGTGAACCGGCTCGTTGGCGCCGCGATACCCGGCGCACCGCGTGCGCAGGAGACTTTGCCGGCAACACCGCTCGACCGGCCGTGGGGATACCGCAACAAGGTGCATTTCGTGTTCGGTAACCTCCGCTTCGGCGGACGCCGCCACGATACAACGCTGGTCATGGGACACTACGCGCGCGGTTCACGCCGCGTGATTCCTGTGCGCGAGTGTCCGGTCCACGACGAGCGTGGCAACACGTTCGCGTTCCGCGCGCGCGACACGTTTACCTCAGCGGGCCTGAACGCAGCCGGCGCCGATGGCGGAGTGCTCCGCAGCCTCGCGGTACGTGTCGGATGCCACACGGAAGAGCTCATGGCGACCGTCGTCGTCTCGAGCGATTCCGATCGCCGACTCCGGACGGCGACGCGACGTCTCCTCGAAGAGGATCCGCCCACGTCCGTGCACCTCAACCTGCATGAGCGAGACGACGCATTCGTTTTCGGTGAGCGGACCCGACGGCTCCGGGGATCGGAGCGGATGCGCGAGCAGGTGGCGGGCGCCTCGTTCCTCATGTCCCCCCCGGCGTTTTTCCAGACAAATGTACGCGCCGCCGAAATCCTCGTCGGTCTCGTGCTTGGTGCGATTCCCGAACACTCGCACGTGGTCGATTTGTATGCGGGCTGCGGGCTCTTCGCGATCCCGCTCGCGCTCGCGGGTCACGAGGTTGTCGCCGTGGAAGAGAACCGCCTGGCGGTGGCGGACGGCGAGGCGGCGCTGCGGCTGAACGGCGTCGCACGCCGGTGCCGGTTCGTTGCGCGTCGTGTTGAGACCGCGATTGCCTCGATTCGCCGTGCGGACGCTATCGTGCTCGACCCGCCGCGTGACGGCTGCGCGGCGTCAGTGTTGCAGCAGATTTTTGGACGACTGCGACCGGCACGCGCGGTCTATGTCTCGTGCAATCCTGAAGCGCTCGCCGTCGACCTCGGCACCATCTGCGCTGCAGGGTATCGAATCCGCTCAATGCAGCCCATCGACATGTTCCCGCACACGGCACATGTAGAGACCGTCGTGGTCTTCGAAAGGCTATAATCTCCGCAACTGATTGAAAATAAGTTAATTACCAGGTTGAAAGGCCGGTTCAGAATAGCGGAGAGTGTCTTATACAAGACCTTACTGTCATATTGAGTTACATCGCCATCTGTAGAGGCGGACGGGATGTGTCGATAGAAGGATCGGTATTCATGAAACGGACACATTTAGCGATCCAGTTGGCCATCGTCCTGACGGCCACCGCGGCCGTCGGATGGCCGCAATTTCGCTCGGTTCGTCGTGTCCAGAGCGTGTGGCAGTACGCACCCAATACATCGCGACAGCTGCAGGCGGACGAGCTCGCGCGCGCCGACCGTGATCCCACCCGGGAAGCCGTTGTTGGTTTTGGCCGTGCGTCTTTCCGGACCACGCAGCCCTCCGGACAACCCGAGACCGTCCCTGGCGTCGCCCAAGGCCTGGCGCGGCAGTACAACACGCCCATTGCCGTCGCGGCGGTGGGCGGTAAGTTCAACGCTCTCGTCGGCATCGCGCAGACGTCGTTGAACATGCCTATTCCGTACGCCCGAGTCGTGGTGCGAAATATCCACAGCGGCAGGATCGAAGCCCGCGCGACGGCGAACGACGTAGGCCGATTCTCCTTTCTCGACCTCGACCCGAGCTCCTACGTCGTCGAACTGTTGGGTCCCGCCGGCTCCGTTGTCGCTGCAAGTGAGGTCGTTCTTCTAGGACGCGGAGATGTCCGCCAGACGACGGTCCGCACGATCGCGGCGGCCCCCGACGTCGCCGCGACATTCGGCAACAGGTTGACGGGAACGCTCGAGGAGACGACCACCGTCGCCGCGCGCACCGGCGTCACGCGGACGACCTCGAACCTGACCCCGCAGGAAAGCCCGAATAACCCAACAGGCGGCGGCTGGTAGTCAGTAGTCATGTTTGATTCACGAGGTCTCTCTTCGACCGGCGCTGGCGCCAGCACTCCTCCAGCAACTGCGGCTCCTCTGGCAGCGCCGAAGGCTGGCCGCTTCGGCCCCGATCCGAACGTTCACCTGTTCGACCGGGCGGCAATCATCATCAAGCACTGGAAGGCGGCGGCAGCGCTCGCCATCCTGGTCGTTGCGGCGATGATGTACCAGACGTATACGACGGTGCCGCTGTACCGTGCCCAGGCGCGGATTCAGATCGACGAAGAGCAGACGACGGCGCAGACCGATTTCAAGGAACCGTACCTCGCGTACAGCGATCCCGAGCCGTACTACCAGACCCAGTACAAGATTCTCCAGGGCCGCGACCTCGCGCTCCGCGCCGTCCGCCATCTGAAGCTGGACAACGTGCCCGAGTTCAACGGTCAAGGCCCGAAGCCACCGGCTCTGACGCAAGTTCTCAGCGCGGTGAAGGCGAAGCTCATGGCGCCGTTCCGACGCGCGGACGGAAAGGTGCCGCCGGCTCAGGCCGCTCCTGAGAGCCAGCAGGCCGAAGCGTTTCTTGATCGCGTCGGGGTCAACCCCGTTCGCGGGAGCCGCCTCGTCGATGTCTTCTTCGTCGCGGCGGATCCGCAGTTTGCCGCCCGCGCCGTCAACGTGCTCGCCGAGGAGTACGTCAACCAGAATCTCGAATTCCGGCTGCAAAACACCGACAAGACCTTGCAATGGCTGACGCAGGAAGTCGGCAAGCAGCAGAACGTGGTGCAGGCCAGCGAACGCATGCTGGCGGAGTACCGCGAGAACCAGAACGCGCTCTCACTCGAGGACAGGCAGAACATCATCGTCTCGCGCCTCAACCAGGTGAACGACGTCGCGTCGAAGGCGCGGACGTCGCGCATCCAGAAGGAAGCGCTCTACAACCAGGTGATTGCCGCAAAGGATCGGGAGAGCCTGACGACTATCGCGGCGAACCCGTTCGTACAGCAGCTCAAGGCACGGATCGTCGAGCTCGAGCGCGACCGGCTCCGCCTTGCCGAACGCTACGGCGACAAGCACCCGGACCTGCTCAGAGTCACCTCGCAGATCAACGATGCCGAACGGCAGCTCGACGAAGAGATCTCCAAGAACGTCGCCGCCATCAAGGCTGACTACCAGGCCGCGCTCGAGGAAGAGAAGCAGCTGAATTCAGACCTCGAGGCGCAGAAGGTCCAAGCCACGGATCTGAACCGCAAGAGCATCGACTACTCAGTGCTCCAGCGCGAGGCCGAGAGCAATCGCCAGGTTTACGAATCGCTGCTGCAACGCGAAAAGGAGCTCCGCGTTGTCAGCAACAGCCGCGCAAACAACGTGCGGCTCCTCGATCGCGCGGAGATGCCTGGCGCACCCTTCACGCCAAATACGCGGCGCGCATGGATGATGGCGCTTCTGTTCGGCCTCGGTATGGGCATCGCCGCAGCCTTTGCGATCGACTACCTCGACGACACCGTCAAAACGCCCGAAGACGTGGCGTGGCGGCTTCATCTCAATTTCCTCGGCCTTGTGCCCAAGGTGCACGGCGAGCGGCATCCCTTGCTGTCCGGCCCGGTGCCGCACGATTTCGGCGAGGCATTCAGGGCCCTTCGAACGGCGCTCGTGGCAAGCAGCGGCACCGACGCCACGCACCTGGTGGCTATTACCAGCACGCAGCCACTTGAAGGAAAGACCACGACCGCGGTCAACATCGCCCTCGCACTGGCGATCGGCGGCGCGCGTGTGCTGCTCATCGATGCGGATATGCGGCGCCCCAGCGTCCACAAGGCGATGCGGTTGCCCAACGACCGCGGGCTGGCCGAGCTCCTCAACGGCAAGGCGAGGATGCGCGACGTCGTCCAGCGCTGCGGCGACCCGAATCTGCTCGTGATTCCCGCAGGCTCCACGCCGTCGAACCCATCGGAGCTGCTCGGGTCCGATCGCATGCGCGCGTTCATGCAACAGCTCTCGACGGGACCGTTCGACTGGGTCATCGTCGATACGCCGCCCGTACTCGCGGTCACCGACGCCGTCGTCCTGGCCCCGCTCGTCCACTCCGTTACGTTCGTCATTGGCGCGGAGATGACGCGGTGGCGCCTGGCGGAACGAGCCATCGAAACCCTGCGGGCTGGCCATCCGACGTCGATTGCCGCGGTCCTCAACCGTGTCGATTTTGATCGCAACCGCTACTACTACTCGCGATACTACGGGCATCAGTACAAGAGCTACTACGCGGAAGCCCCGGCCGCGAGCTAAGCGCTCGCTGTCGATTCTTCCGGTCCTCCTGACGCTGCTCGCAGCCGGGGTCCTCGCGGTCGTCGGCGGCGCGTATGAGTGGTCGACCCTCCCGACGCTGTTTGTCGCAGCGGCGCTCTTCATCATCTCGGGCGCCCGCGTCTGCGCCGACCCCGTGACCCGCGGTCTCGATGTCGCATTGCTGGCCGCGCTCGGCGTGATTGCCGTGCAGATGGCGCCGCTGCCGGAAACCGTCGTGACGGTGCTCTCCCCCGCGACGCGTGCGCTGCAGGATTCCTACGCACTCGAGCCATTTGGTGGATGGCGTCCGCTCAGCATCCACCCCGCGGCGACCAGGACGGCGTTCGCGCTCGCGCTCGCCGGCGCCCTCGTATTCTGGGCGGCGCGCGAAGCATTCAAGCGCAGCGGCACCCGCGCCGCCATCCGCGTCCTCGCATGGGTGGGATTCGCGTGTTCGCTTGTGGCGCTGGCGCAGCGGGCGACGGCACCAAGAACGATCTACTGGGTCTGGAGCGCTGCCGACCCGCGGGCCCTGCCTTTTGGGCCCTTCATCGATCGCAACCACCTCGCGACCTGGCTCGTGCTCGCGATCAGCGTCGTCGGCGGCTACGTGGCAATGCGGGCGACAACCCATATGCAGGACCGTGGGGCGCAGGGAGGACGCGGAATAGCGAACGCGCTCTTCGATCGCGACTCGATAGGACTCGTGGGATGCCTCGCTGCGATGCTGATCACGGTCGCCGCGACCCTCTCACGATCCGGGTTCGTCGCCCTCATGACGTCCGCAATCATTGCCGCGATCCTGGCCGGGGTGAGTCGTCGGCGCGGAGCCTCGATGGCGGCAGCAGCCGCCGTCGTCGTCGTCCTAGCCGCTGCCTGGATCAACGGCGAAGGGCTCGTGCAGCGCGTGCAGGGGACGCTCGACGCGGCGCCAATCAGGCGCCTGGCGATCTGGCGCGACACGCTGCCGATCATTCGCGACTTTCCCGTGCTCGGCACCGGGGTTGGCACCTTCCCGGACGCCATGTTCATCTACCAACGGGCCGACAAGCAGGTGCTCTTCAATCACGCGCACAACGAGTACCTGCAGCTCTCCGCGGAGGGGGGCGCCTTGTTGCTGCTGGCGGTCATCGCCATGTTGGTCCTGCTCCATCGCGTGGTACGCGCACGGCTTGCGGATGACCGCGGGCCGCACCGATGGATTCGCATCGGCGCGTATGCGGGCCTCGCCGGCATCGCGGTACAAAGCATCTGGGACACCGGGCTGCACCAGCCGGCAAATCTCCTGCTGGCGGCGATCCTCGCAGCCGTGGCCGTCAGGCCGAACCGGTCGTCCGATCCTGCTGCGGAGGCGCCGCTGCCATGAGTCTTCGCGTCGGCTTCGATGTGGACGGAGTCGTCGCCGATTTCCACACAGCCTTTCGCGCCACCGCCGCCGCCGACCAGGAGTCAGGCGGCGAGCCGCCGCGCCACCCGCTCAACGCCGACGCCGTCAAGCGCGCCTGGGAGCGGGTCGATCGGACATCGCAATGGTGGCTCACGCTCGCTCCATACGAGCCCGACCAGATTCAGCGCCTGTACCGGACGTCGCGGGAGCGACGATGGGAGGTGTACTTCCTGACCACGAGGCCTTCCAGCGCGGGTGAAACCACGCAGTTCCAGACACAGTGGTGGCTCGAGCAGCATGGCTTCTCACTGCCCTCGGTGATGACGGTGCCAGGCTCGCGGGGCGATGCCGCGAACGCGGTGAAGCTCGATATTGCGATCGACGACCGGTTGACCAACTGCGTCGATATCATCGCCGCCTCGCGCGCCAAGGCGGTCCTGCTGCAGCGGCGCGACGATCCGGGCATCCGCGACCAGGCATTGGCGCGCGGCATCGGCGTCGTCAGTACGCTCGCCGAAGCGCTCGACGCGATCGAGCAATTCGAGGAAGCCAAGCGCACCACGGTTGGCCGCCTGTCGCGGCTCGCCGACTGGTTCAAACCCTCCAAGCACCACGGCGCGCCGCTGCCGCTCGATGCCCGCGGCGTCCTCGGCCCGGTAAAGCCGCCGCAGGACCGTTAGTAGAACCAGTCGACGATAGCGTCTCGCACGCCGTCGGTCACCGGCAGCACTTCGTGGAGCAGGTGAGATCGGAAGGCGACGAGTGTTCCTGCCGCGGGTGAAATGTCGAGCGGCACGGTCTCTTGGGCGGGGTCGCCAACACCGTACAACCGCAACCAGCCCCCTTCGCATCGGCCATCGCCCACACCGCGACCTGCATCTGTCAGGAACAGTACGAGCGAAACACGGCGCGAGAATTCGTGCCCCGGCTCATCGAGGCGATCCAGGTGCGCGCGGTAGAAACCGCCGGTCGGATATCTGAGGAATCCTGGTCCCTCTGCCGCGCTCAATGTCTCGCCGAAGAAGCACGACACCTCTGCGCGTACGTTCGCGAACGCGCGCTCAACGATACCAACGGTCCTCGAGTCGACCGCGACGTCGAATGTCCTTCGTACGTTCTTGTCGACGACGTAGCCGCCAACGTAAATCTCAGCCGCTTCGGCGCGACCGCGATCCATCGCCGCACGGACACTTGCACACCCGCCCTCGTCGAAGAAGCCGGGCTTCGCAAAGACGCACATCTTCCGGAGGCGCGCCTCGGTCAGCACGCGGTACCGCTGATGAAGGAGCCAGGAATGGAGCCGCTGTTATGCGCGTGCGATCTCGGCGAGGCCGCTGGAGCACAACTGCCGGCCCAGTGCCAATAAATCCGTTTCCAGGACGGATCGCCCGACGTCATATTCGTGAAGCACCTTTTCAAACACACGAGCGAGTGAACGCTCTTCGACAATGAGCTGCCAGATTCGAGTTCCGAGCGGGTTCAATCCGAAATAGATACCCGTTTTCAGGTTCAGGAGAACGGCCTCGTCGTCGAGTTCGCGAAACAGAACGTCCTCGGACACGACGATGGAATCGTTCAAGGTGAGGTCCATCGCACCCCCAAGTTTGGCTTCGACGAACTCTATCAGATCGCTGCGATGACAGCGACCGGCCCGGGACGAGAAGCGAAGTCGGGTAGACTCACAACTCTCCTGTCTTTTAGCAAATGAGCGGAATTCTGGGTCTCTGGAATCGTGATGGTCGGCCGGTCCACAGCTCCGAAGTGCGCCGACTTTCTGCCACGCTCTCACATCGAGGTCACGACGGCGAAGGAGTGGAGACTCAACGCACGGTTGGTTTCGCCTCTCGCCTCTCCCGAATCTCGCTCGAGAGCGCACACGAAACTCAACCCCTCATGGATCCGTCCGGAGTTGTCCTCGTCTTCGACGGTCGACTCGATAACCGCGAGGACCTGTTGTCCGTTCTGCGGACGACTGCGGCACTTTCCGTTGAGTCGTCAGACCCTGCGCTGGTGCTGTCCGCCTATCGCGCGTTCGGCGACAACTTCCCAGCGCACCTGGACGGAGACTTCGCGCTCGGACTTTACGACCCGAATCAGTCGAAGCTGCTCCTCGCACGTGATCCTGTCGGCGTCAGACCAATTTACTACTACGCGAGTCGCGATCTGTTCGTCTTCGCTTCGGAAATCAAGACGCTCCTGGCGCATCCGGGGATCGTCACTCACCCAAACGACGATGTTGTCGCAGATCTGCTCTTCACGCGACTCGCTGCCGAAGACACCCGAGGGCTTACGTGCTTCCAGAATATCTTCAGTGTGCTTCCTGCGCATCTCACTATCGCCGGGCCCGAAGGAATCGTCACGAAGCGATACTGGGACTTCGATCGCTCACGACAGGTTCGGTTGCGGTCGTTCGACGAATATGCCGAGGCATTCCGCCACCATTTCGAGCGAGCGGTTCGACGTCGTCTGCGCTGTGCGGGTCCAGTGGCCATCTCAGTCAGCGGCGGCCTGGACTCGTCAGCCGTTTTCTGTGTCGGCGAGACGCTCAAGCGGTCCGAACCGGGCATCCGATCACCGTTGCTCGGGGTCTCATACACGTTTCCTGATGGTTCTCCGTCGGACGAGAAACACTTTCTCGTTGAGATCGAGCGGGCGTACGGCGTCGAGATCACGCGGATGGACAATCTTCCAACTGGGATCATAGATGGCTGCCGTGAGGCCATCTGGCACGCGGAAGCGCCTTTTCTCGACGCGCAGTGGAGCAGGACCCATGCATACCTCACTGCAGTGCGGGGGCTGGGCGCCAAGGTGTTGCTCACCGGCCACTGGGGTGACCAGTTTCTGTTCGATGACGCGTACCTGGTCGATCTGTGTCAGCGCGGGCAGTGGCTCCAGGCGTGGCAGCACATCAACGCCTTCGGGGAATGGGTCGACATCCCGGTTCACTGGTTCAGGCGACGCCTTTGTGCGGCGCTTCTGAAGCGTCATGTGCCGGGAGTGATCGTCGAGCGACTCCGCGAGATTCGAAACAGATGGCGCCCGACGGGTGATGTGCTCCAGTGTTACACAGAGGGATTTCGCGAACGCGCCGCGCCGCGCGTGCCACGCCTGGCCGTGCTACCCGGTCGCGCACATGCGCAATCGCTGTACGACCATGTTCGATCCCGTTATCACGTGCTGTGCATGGAGTGGAACAATAAGGTGGGCGCGATGCACGGGCTGGACATGGCTTTTCCATTCCTCGATCGCGATCTCATCGCGTTCTTGATGGCCATTCCCGGGGAGGCCTTGAGCAGGAACGGCGTGCACAAGGGACTGCTGCGTGATGCGCTTCAGGGAGTCCTTCCCCCGTCGATCGCGAGCCGCACCTCAAAAGCCGACTTCACCGGCGATGTGAATGAAGGTGTCGTAAGGCATTATGATTGGCTCGCGCGGTGCCTTCATACCGGAGGAATGGCCACCGGCTTGGGGTACGTGAAGCCCGACCCACTACCGGCTGGAAGCCGCCCACCAATCACGGGCGATCCAATGTCGTCTGAGCTGAGCTGGGCACTCGGAGATCTGCTTTCACTGGAACTCTGGCTTCAGGGATTCTTCGGACCGAAGAATGCTCAGATCGGAATGGAGGTTTACTGAATATGCGCAAGCCGTTCGAAGAGACCAGCGATCCCCGCCTTCCATCCGGGACCACGCCTGCAGCCAAATCGAAGAAGGTTTATCGCACCCCACGCCTCGTGACATACGGAAACCTTCGCGACCTCTCACTAGGCACGGGCGGTAAAAGGTCAGATGGCGTTGGCGCTCCTAAATCGAGAGCCTGACAGCGCGCGACGATGAGGGGACGCGAGGCGAAACACCGATCCGCGGGCGCCTATCATTTGTACGGTCTGTGTCTGCGAAGCGATTGGCCGCTTCCATACCCTCACGGGCGGGCCTCAACAGTGGCTCAAGTTGGCTTGCTTCAAGGTTCTTCTTCGCGCTTCTCCAAAGCTTTACAGGAAGTACGCGCGTGCGTAGACGAGGCCCGCTGGGATTGGGGAGTGCCGCTTGCCGACGGCCAAACGTACCTTCGCGGGTCCGGGCATTTCGAATTCCTCATCTCATCCAATGGCCGACTGATCCTGGGTCGGTCCCTTCGTGAGCATTCTCGCGAGCCTATCCACACCTATTTGCTCGGGCAGGCGCTCTCCTTCGCTCTCATCAAGCAAGGATTCGAACCACTCCATGCGACAGTCGTCAGCATCGACGGCGGAGCCGTGGCTTTTCTGGGTGAGTCGGGCTACGGAAAATCGAGCCTCGGCGCTACGTTTGTCCAGGCTGGCCACCAAATCCTCACCGATGACCTGCTCGTTCTGTCGGAGCGCGACGGGCGTTTCACGGCCCATCCTGGCCCTCCTCGAATCAAGCTGTACCCTGAGGTCGCTGGCATTGTGCTTCCCTCACACCTGGGAGGGACCCCGATTGGGGGGACCACCAAGCTCGTCATTCCGCTCGACGAGCACCAGGTTTCAGCTTCCGCGGTGCCGCTGCAGGCGGTTTACGTTCTGGGGCCGCCCGGGCCCCGCGACGGGGCTCGAAAGAACGTGACCATCAGACGCCTGTCGAAACGTCAGGCATGTTTCGCGCTCTTGCAGAACCCATTCAACACGGCAGTCACCGACTCAAAGCGACTCAGTGGTCAGTTCGCATTTGCGACGACCCTCGCCGCAAGCGTGCCGGTCAAGTGCATCCGATACCCTCGGAATATGCGCCTGCTCCCTGCCGTCCGGGAAGCGATCCTGTCGGATGTCCGACGAGACCGCGACCCGGTCCGCCCATGAGCCGTCATGGTTCAGCTCACGCGATCCGGCCTGACTTTATCCTCGCAGCAGGCTCTTGAAAGTCTGCGTGCGCAGTTCGATCGGCAGCACTGCATTCGCCTCCCGGGATTCCTCGACTCAAATCTCTTGAGTTTCGTTCGAGGTCGACTCGAAGAGGCTGAATTTGCCGAGAGGGCTCACGACGACATCGGGGTCGAGCTGTGCCTGAAACACGACACGGCGCTCGACCTCCTGTACTTTATCGCCAACGACCAGAGGCTCTTCGGGCTCGTGCAGCAACTCACCGGCTGCGATCGCATCGGTTGCTTCCTGGGCAGGATCTACCGCATGGCGCCCGGTTCCGGCCATTATGATTCCTGGCACGGCGACACGATCAACCATCGCTTGATCGGGATGAGCGTCAATCTCGGCGCGCGAAAGTATGCGGGGGGACTCTTTCAGTTACGCGAGCGTCGATCGCCGAACATCGTATGTGAAGTCGCCAATACTGGCTCCGGCGACGCCATCCTGTTCCGGATCGCCAGCGACCTGGTGCACCGAGTGACGTCGGTCGAAGGAACGACACCCAAGACGGCATTCGCCGGCTGGTTCCATTCAGAGCCCGAATTTCTGTCGCTGTTTGCAAACGGAGCTCGTCGGAGCGTCGAACAGGAGCAGACGACCGACGAGAACGAAATCGAACGATCAGGGAGATCTCGCTAATGGATGCCAATGTCGCGCGCGAGATCCTGAACGTTCACCAGTTCCTCCTCGGGAAGACGAACCTCCGCCTCGACAAGTATCGGCAGGCGATCGAGAAGCGCGTGAAACCCGGCAGCACGGTTCTCGATCTCGGGACCGGTACCGGCATCCTCGCCTTTTTCGCCTGTCTGACCGGCGCCCGCCGTGTTTATGCGCTCGAGAGTGGGTCCGTCATTTCTTTGGCCAAACTTCTGGCGCGGGAGAACGGGTTCGAGGACCGAATCGTCTTCCTGGCTGGGGCCTCTGCTGAACTCGATCTGCCTGAACAGGTGGATGTGATCATCACGGACACTGTCGACTTTTTTGTGCCTGACACGCTTCGCTCCATCCAGGATGCGAGACACCGATGGCTCAGGCCTTCTGGTTCGTTGATTCCCACGTCCATGGAGCTCTTCGTCGCACCGGTCGAGGCTCGAGAGATCTATGCACGCCAGATCGACTCGTGGAACAGTCGTCGCTACGGTATCGACTTCTCCATAATCCGTCAGTTCGCCATCAACCAATGTTATCCGGCGGATGTCAGTCCAGCCGACCTTCTCGCCGACGCGGCATCGATGGCGACGTTGAGTCTTCCGGATCTCACGAGCGTGGCGTTCGACGGCGAGGTATCTGCAACAGCGCAGAGGTCAGGGACACTTCACGGTCTCTGCCTGTGGTCTGCCAGCGATCTTGCCGATGGCATTACGCTCAGCAATCGCCCTGGAGCGACGACGACGAACTACTCGCAGCTATTTCTCCCTGTCGCGCAGCCCATCCCTGTCAATGAAGGCGATGGTCTGAAGATCCGCGTCAGGTCGTACGACAGCTTCCACTGGCGATGGCAGGTCGAGACCTGCGGGACAGACTCGGGTCGTGCGCAGAGCACCGTGCGGTTTGACCACTCGACCTTCCAGGGATTTCCGTTGTCGGCGGAGGTCCTTCGCAAGATCGCTCCGGATCACGAGCCACGCCTGTCAGCGCGCGGTCAGGCCGAACATCTCGTCTTGAGTCTATCGAACGGTGAGACCGCAATTGCGGATCTCGAGCAGCAGATAGGAGCCCGTTATCCGAATCTCTTCAGATCAAAGGAGGACGTCACCTCGTTCGTGGCTGAAATCATTGCACGATGCGCATGACTACGTGCGGCGGACGTTCGTCGCGTGAGCGAGACCCGACATGAGTGGCAACGGTGTGAACAGGTCCGCGATATCGGCACCAAGCACTATGCGCCCGTCATACACGACCCAGGCATGCGCGCTGAACTGCTCGTGTATCTTTCTGACACCCAGACGTAGCTCGGCCCGTGTGCCTCGCCTGGCGAGGATCCTCAGCAGGATGAGGCTTTTCTTTAGACAGGTCGGGCTCAGCGGGTAGAAGGCCGCGGTCGCGTCGACCAGGCGAGCCACGTGATCGACATCCAGTGGCCGCCCGGGCTCACCGCCTTCTTGACGGGGCCGTGCCACCAGGGACACAAGCGTGTCGAGGGACAGGTACCTGAGTCCGACTTCGATCGGAAGCGCCAGGGCGATAACTTCGATGACGATCAGCCGGTCGCGGTAAGAGAGTCGGAAGAATCTGCGTGCCGTACTTAGGATCGTAAACATTCGGCGTTGCAAGGATGAATTGCGTGCTTGGTATTGTAGATCGTGCGGCGCCGAGGTCCGCTAGCACCCTTGCGACGATCCTCCGTGGGGACCGACTCTGTCCACTCACATCAGCGTCCGACCTGACGGCACTGCTCGAGGCAGCCGCAGCCGAAGGGCTGACCGGCCTGTTCCACGCTCGCCTGTCCCGAACGACGGAGGCTGACGGTTGGCCGCGACGGGTCATAGACGATCTTGCTCGTGCCGCGCATGCGGAGGACGCCCGGGAGTTGCTCCGGCAGCGCGAAATCACGGCGGTGCTGGTGGCGCTCTCCGACGCCGACGTCCGCCCGATTCTGTTGAAGGGCGCGCCGCTCGCCTACTCGCTCTACCCGACTCCGGCGTCGAGACCTCGAATCGATTGCGACCTGCTGATCCCCCACGAGAGCATTCCCGCGGTTCGACAGGCAATGGTAGCGCTCGGGTATGTCTCGGCGCTGGCGTGCGAGGGCGAACTGTTGTTCCGTCAATTCGCGATGGCCCGGAGAGATGCGTTCGGCGTCGATCATCAATTCGATTTTCATTGGAAGATCAGCTCGCAGTCGCTTTTCATGGACTTGCTGACCTATGAGGAGCTCGCTCGCGAGGCCATCGTTGTCGAGGCGCTCGGCCCATTTGCGCACGCGGCCGGACCTGTACACGCGCTCCTGCTTGCTTGCGTGCACCCGGTGATACATCACCGAAACCGTGAGCGACTGATCTGGACGTACGACATTCACCTGCTGGCATCGCGATTGTCAGCGAACGACTTCGAACGCTTCGCCGGGCTGGTAGTTGAGAAGAAGGTGGCCGCTATTGCAGCCCGCCAGCTGTCGCTCTCACAGCTGCGATTCGCGACCCGCGTACCCGAGCGAGTCACCGTGCGGCTGGCAGGAGCAACGGCGGAGCCGTCCGAGTCGTATCTTCGACCCCGACGACGTTGGCACCATGAGCTGGCGTCCAACGTCAAAGGCCTGCCGTCGTGGCGCGATCGCTCGAAGCTGCTTCGCGAAGTGATCTTTCCTGCCCCCGGCTACATGCTGGAGACGTATAGGATGAACCCTGGACCGCTGGCTCTGCTCGTTGTGCCGGTGTTGTACCTTCACCGCGGAACGTGGGGACTGCTGAAGATCTTGCTTGGGCGTAAGTAAATCTACAAGTCTGCGGAGTTCGATGCGCTCACCCAGCGCCCGACTGGGCTAGTAGATCAGCGTCGCCATGACCCGGCGTGCGTGCTCGGCGCCGGCAAAGCCCGGGTTGAGCTTCAGCGCGGTCTGGAATGCTTTGCGAGCCTTGGCGTCTTCACCCGCCTGCGCGTAAACCAAGCCAAGGTGATAGTGGTACTCCGGCTTGTTCGGCTCTTTGTCCAACGCGGCGGTTAAAAGCGGCACGGCAAAGGAGCCCATCTCCTTCTTGTAATAGACGAACGCGAGCGTGTCGGCGATTTCCCCAGAGTCTGGTATTCGAGCGTGCGCGGTCTGCGCCAGTTGCAAGGCGACCTCGAGGTTGCCCCCTTCGACGTTCGCGTAGATCCACGCGAGGTTACTTGAGGCCACCGGCGCCTGCGCGTCGATCTGGACCGCGCGCTCGTAGGCCTTGCGCTCCGCGTCGACGTCGCCTCGCGCATGTGCCAGCAGACCGAGCATCGTGTAAGCCGAGACCGACTTCGGGTCACGCTCGACCAGCGCGGAGAACTCACGCGTGGCTTCAGGCAACTTTCGTTGCGTGACGTAGTACTGCCCCAGCAGGCCGTAGCCGGCGAGATTCGTCGGGTCGACCTCGATAATGCGACGGAGGCTCTGCTCAGTCTTCTCGAACTGCCGGGTTGCCACATAAATCTTCGCCGCGAGGAGCAGTAAATCCGGCGGGGGGGTTTTCACCGCCGCAAGACGCGACTCGACGCGGGCCTGGGCGTCGCGCATGCGCCCGGCTTCCGCATCGAGCGTAGTCAGTCCGGTCAGGGCCTCGACGTGATCGGCATCGACGCGAAGGGCGCGCTCGAAACTGCGCCGCGCGAGAACAGGGTTATCGCGTCTCAGTGCAATCATGCCAAGCATCGAATGCACGTCGGGGGAATTCGGGTACCGCGCAAGAAGGTCCCGCAGCTCGACGTCGGCACGCGGCAGGTCGTCTGGCCGGACGCTGAGCGCCCTCACGAGCGCAAGATGCGCGTCGAGATTGTCCGGGGCGGTCTTGATGGCCGTCCTGGCGTAGTTGATGGCGGAGTCCAGCTCGCGCCTGGCGAGGTGAACGCCGGACACTTCAATTTGGGCGTCGGTCCGCGACGGGTCGATGGTGAGCGCCTCGACAAACGCCTTTCGCGCGGCTTCGGCGGCACCCTTCGCCAGTTGAATCTTTCCCAAGGCGAAATAGGCCTGAGACGAACGGGGGTCGGCTGCAAGCGCCTCGGTCACCAGCGCCGTTGCGTCGTCAAAACGGTTCTCGGCGAGGAGCAATCGTGCCTCCAATGCCAGCGCGGATGCATTCTTCGGATCGCGCGCCAGCACCTCTCGCAAACCCTTGTGCGCGGCGTCACGTCTGCCCGAGGCGTAGTCGATCATCGCGGTCTTGATGCGTGCGACGGCATAACCCTCCTTCGTTGCGGAGAGTTTCTGAAGCATGGCCAGTCCTTCGCCGATTCTTCCTACCGACACGTAGTAGTCCGCCAACGCGCCTGACGCGTCGGTCGTGCCGACGGCGTCCGTCGCAATCTTGAGGTACGGCTCGGCTTCGGCCGCGCGGCGCATCTGGATCAACACCGCTGCGAGCGTGGCGTTGGCTGGGACATTCCGTGGTTCGAGCACCAGTGCCTGTCTCAACGACCGTTCGGCATCCGCCATTCGGCCCACCGTCTGGTACAAGTTGGCTAACGCGAGGAGCGGCGCTACCGACTTCGGGGACGTCGTCACCGCCTTTCGAAATGCGCTCTCCGCCTCCCCTGTATTGCCGCGCGCCAATTCGAAGACCCCGAGGTTGCCAAGGAGCCCCGCGCGATTCGGGTCGAGTTCCACCGCCCGTTTGGCGACGTCGACCGCTTCGTCCACACTCTGGAGTCCCGCGAGCGCATTTCCAAGAAGAACAAGCCCGGAAACGTTGTTCGGCTCCTTGACGAGGATGTTTCGAGCACGTGTCTTCGCATCCTGAAATCGCCGCGCCACCAGAAGCAGGTTTCCCGCCTTGAGGTTGATCGCGACGTTGTCCGTAGCGAGATCTGAGGCACGGACATACGCGGATAAGGCCCCTTTGGGATCTCCAGCGGCCGTGGACGCGTCCCCAAGCTTGTCGTATCCAATTGCGTAACGCGGATCCTGCTGAAGGGCTCGCCGGTATTCGATGCTCGCTTCCGAATATTTCTTCTGAGCAAAATACTCGTCACCGGTGGCTATGTAGGCCCGCCTGGCTTCTTCGGGTGTCTTCGAGCAAGCCGCCGCGATGAGAAGTACGACGATCGCCGCGCAGGCGCGTGTGAGTTGACTAGTCAAGACGCTCCGGCCCATCCCCATCCGAAGGAGCAAACCAGCCTCCGGACGTGAGATTAACGAGAGCACGCACAACCTGTTGCAAGTGCTTGAGTTAACGACACGACGTGATGCAGACGAGACCGATTGTCTGCTGGAGGGATGACTTTATTCGCAGACGGGCTGACATTGCCCGGGGAATCAGGCCACTGCCGGAAGCTTCTCAGGCGCGACGGCGGCGGCGGAGCGCAGCAACCGCCAGGCCCGAGCCGAGCAACAGCAGCGTGGTGGGCTCGGGAACCGCCTGGATGTTCGGCGGCGGAATGGACGACTTCGTGAACCACTCCTCGAATCCAGCCTGCGACTCGTATTTCTTGTTATCGTTCCCCGTTATGTCGCCGAACTGCGAGAACAGGTAAACGTAGGTGTAACCCGAAAAGAGGGAGCTTCTGAGGTAGAACGTCATGTCACTCGACCCGCTGCCGTTCCCTTTTACAAGGTAATCAAGCTTGATGTCAGCGTCCCCGCCAGCATCAAGGTCAAAAATCTTGGTCGAGTCGTTGTCCGCACAATTCGCCGAACCATCGGTGAGCCGTCCCGCACTGGTATTCGCAACTGTGGAAGTGCAGCCCGCGTCCGTTGCGTAATTGTTAAGGCTCGCCTTGTTCGAGACAAAAATTTCGAGCTGATCGAGGGTAATCAGGTTCTTTTGACCGTTCGTCGCGGCAGGCTCGTTTACATCCAGGAAGAATTCGCGATACAGGACGCCGCCAATGGTCTTGGTTCCGACTTCCGCGAGCGTCAAATTACGGGTGAAGTTCGGGTCGGTCTTCTCCTGAAACTCCACGGGCCGCGCGCTGGTGTTATAACCCTGCTCCCACCCGTTCTGCTGAACGCGTAGGAAGGAATCGATGAAGCCGGTGCCGGTCGGGTGCTGCTCGTTGGTTTGGAAATAAGCCCCGCCGTAGGAGCAGCTCACGTCGGTAGTGGCGGTCGCTGTGCTGAGATCGCAGACCGTGCCTGCACTCGCGAGTCCGGAGGCAGTAAACAACATCGCTCCGGTTACGACGACTACAGAAACCGCTTTTCGGACCGGGAAAGCCACATTGGCTCCTTAAATTGGGAGGTTGGGGCTCGACCGGATCCAGGGACGGGCTGTCCATGGTCATGCTCTGACCCCTAACTGGCTTCAGCTTGAGCAAGTCAATTGCCAATCCCTGCAACTTTTTCACGATCATTCAGCGGGCGGTAAACGCAAGTGCAGAAAGTAGTTTCAGCTACAGGTGGTGAGCACCCATCTTATTTAGTTTCCTTAGACATCCTGCCGGGAGACTTTCGTCTGCTCCCGAAGCGGCAGGGAACCTTCTGCGTTTATCTGCGGCCGCGCCGCTCAGCGAGCTGCCGTTCCGTTTCCGTGTGGCAGGGACGACGGATACAACACCGCAGCTGGAACGCGACCTTCCGTTGGTCGAGACAGGATCGAAAGAGCTACACATTTTCGTCAGCTGACGCGGCGCCAGGGAGACAACGTCCCACGAAAACGACCGTATTTCCGCGGTTCCTATGACCGCGCGGGACGGTCCGGCTGTTGCCATATCAGGCGCGGAGGAAAGTCCCGATGCGCATGCTCGCCGCTATTGCCCTCGCCGCAGCGTTCGCCGCCTCTTATGCGTGTGGCGGGTCGCCGATGGGCCCGTCAGGTGCCGGCGGCACGTTGACGCTGATGCTGAAGGACAGTCCGTACAGCGATGCGAAATCGTTGCTCGTGACGTTCTCAGAGGTGTCCGCCCACCTCGCCGGCCAGGCAGACAGCGGGTGGACACGGTTGCCATTTGCTGATGGCGCCACGTCCCGGACGTGCGATCTGAAGAAGCTCCAGACGGCGCAGGATATTCTCGGCACCGGCTCGCTGGCGGCCGGGCACTACACGATGGTGCGTCTGACGGTATCGAGCGCGGCGCTGTACTTCGACGACGCTGCCGCCGGCAATGCGTGCGCGGCGTCGATCGTCGCGCCTGGGGGGCGGAGCGCCGCCCTAGAGATCCCGTCTGGCGAAGTAAAGCTGAACCGCGAGTTCGACATCGCCTCGACTGCCACGACCATCCTGGTCGATTTCGACGGCGACAAGTCTGTCCACCAAACCGGCAATGGACGCTACATGATGTCGCCGGTCATGGGCATCGTCAGCGTCCACTAAGGACCTCTACCTGGCGGTACACAAAAAGGGCCCCGGACTTTCCGGGGCCCTTTTTCCTTCATGGCCGCCGCACAACGCGAGGTCTACGACGCCGCGGAGATCTCGAGGCGCGAGTCGTTGGACACCTGTGTCACACGGCGACGAGACGGCGGAACAACAGGCGCCGCGCCGGAGCATGGCGAAACAGTTCCGCGATGAGATGGCGATGCTGGTTGAATTTCGCGGTCCGTCGGACCAGCGGCATTACACCGTTGGTGCGAGCGAGATCGAACAGTGAATCGATTTCCGTATCGGTCAAGCGCTGGGCCAGCATCCGGAGCGCGAGCTGCGCGTGGAACTCGGGCCCGAGCCGCTCGCGCCAGCGCTGCTGATACGCGGACAGCGTGTCGGCGTCGAGCTGATCGCGGCGCAACGCGGGAATCAACGTCTCAGCCGCGAGCGTGGCGCTGACGAGGCTGTAGTAGATGCCCCCGCCGGTCGTTGGCTTCACGAGTCCCGCCGCATCGCCCACCACGAGCAGCCGCGACGCAAAGGTCCGCGGCAAGGTCGACAACGGCAGAAACCGTCGGCGAGGCTCGGAGATCGACTCCGGCGCGATCCCCCACGACGCGCCGACGCGGCTGACGAATTGATGGAAGAACATCGACGCGTCGCCTTCGCACATCAGGCCGACCCTCACAAAGGGTCCTCCCGCTCTGGCAACCGGGACGGTCCATGCGAAGCCACCTGGCGCGACATCACCGCCGAAATAGACCTCCACGTCACCGCTGCGCGACGCCGGGAGTTCGAGTTGCGCGGAGTTGAGTGACACGGGCGGCATGCCGAGGCCGAAGCGGCGCTGGAGCCCGTAGCTGGCGCCGCACGCCAGCACAACGGCCCGGGCATGAACCGGCTTGTCACCTTCGATGTCGAGACGCATGCCGCCAGGCGACGGCTCGAGGTTGCGCACGCGGCAGCCTGGACGCATCTCGACATCCGCGAGGATGGCGCGCTGCGCAATCGTCTGATCGAGCATGCGGCGGTCGACGACGTGGGCCTCGATCGCGGGGGTTGTATAGGAGATCTCGAAGCCGGACGGAGAAAAGAATCTCGCGGTGGACAGCGTGTTGAGCACCGCCGCACGCGTCAGCTCGAACTCGCCGAACGCGTCGTCGGCAAGCACGCCCGTGCAATGAACCGGCTGTCCGACCTCGTCGTGTTCCTCGAAAAGAGTCACACCGAAGCCGGCTCTGGCGAGAAGGAACGCGGCGTGAAGTCCGCCGGGACCGCCTCCGATGACCGCCACGTCGAGCATGTCAGCTTGTGTCCGCAGGCAGCCCTCGCCGCTGCGAGCGGGTTCATTATACGGGCTTGCCAGCCGAAGCTTGCAGCGAAGGCTGGCACGTTACAGCTTTCGCGCCCGGACTTCCCACCGGCCGCGAAAGGTAATCCAGACCGACACCGCGACAAGGAAGACGTCGAGGCAGAAGCTCGCGTTGCGGACGTAGATGGCGTCGAGACGAAACTTCCGGGTCCGCGGGGTATCGCGCGGAGCGTAGACCTGCGTCAAGCCGGTCAATCCAGGCCGCACCGAATGGCGTGCCTCGTATCCGGGAATCGTCTCGAGACGCACCAGCTCTGCTGCTCCGCGGAGTTCGATCTCGCCCGGCATCAGGGGTCTCGGACCGACAAAGCTCATGTCGCCGCGGAAGATGTTGATCAGCTGCGGAAGTTCGTCCATCGCGGTCGCGCGAAGCACCCGTCCAACCCGCGTGATGCGTGGGTCGTCTTCGTCAGCCTGGCGTGGTGGCAGCGTTGATGCGTCCGGAACCATGGAGCGGAACTTCAGCGCGCGGAACGTCGATCCGCCAAAACCGACACGATCCTGGGGAAACAGCACCCGGCCGCCGTCTTCGAGCTTTATTGCCGTCGCGATCACGACCCATAGCGGGGCCGAGATGACAAGGCCGGTCCCGGATAACAGCACGTCGAACGCGCGCTTCAACATGCGGCGGCCACCTCTCGCAAGAGCGCATCGTAAGCCGCCACCTGACGGGGACGATCGAACTGGAGCGCCGCTTCACGCGCGCTTTCCCCCATCTGACGGGCGCGGGACGGATCGGATGCGATCTCCACCACGCGTGCGCGCAGGGCAGAGGCATCCCCCGGGCCGACCACAAACCCGCAACCCGCCTCCTCGACGATCTGCGCCACCTCGCAATCCTGCTCGACCGCGGCAATGCATGGTCGTCCCGACGCCAGCACGCTGTAAAGCTTGCTCGGCACGATCACTCCCGCCAGGCCACGTTTCAGCGAGATCAGCGACACGTCCGCAGTGGCGTACGACTGGTCCATCATCTCGCGCGGCTGGAACGGCAGGAACAGGACGTTGCGGAGGTCACGCCTCGCGGCCACGTCCTGCAAGTCGCGCTTCTTCGACCCTTCGCCGACGAGCGCGAACACGATATCGGGGCGGTCGCGGAGCTGCTCGGCGGCGTGCAGGATGATCTCGAGGTTCTGCGAGAGCCCGATGTTGCCGGCGTGCAGCACGACAAAACGGTCCACGAGGCCGTGCTGCCGGGCGAACGCGTTGTCGCGAGGGCCGGGCGTCATCGCGGAGCAGTCGGTCCAGTTGTGAATCACGGTGACCTTCGACGGATCCGCGCCTTTGCCTTCGACAAGGCGCCGCTTCATCGTGTCGCCGAGCGCGACGATCCGCGCGGCCTTTCGTACGAGAAATCGATTGACTTGCGTCAGCGCGTCGTTGACGACGCCGCTCCGAAAATCCTCGAGGAGCACGGCGACTTCCGGAAAGATGTCCTCGCACAGAAACACGAACGGCGCCCGCGCCCGGGCGGCTGCCGCAAGCGCGGCGAGACCGATGATTGGCGGATCGGTCAATGCCACCACGACGTCGGGCCGCCGGACGCCCTGTCCTTTGAGGACGGCCGAAGCGAAATAGGTCACGTAGTTAGCCGCGCGTCCCGTGAAGCGGCTCGGATCCAGCGTCGATCCGGTGCCCCTGACGATGTGCACGCCGTGGCGCCACTCGGAACCGGGCAGCCGCGCATCCGAACGTAGCGGGTAGCCAGTTACGACCGTCACATCCCAGCCATGAACGCGGACCAGGTCTTCGGCGAGCTCGGTGAGCAACTGACCGGTGGCGCTGAGATCGGGCCAATAGGACCGGTTAAAAAAGCAGACGTGCATGGGATCAACCAGAAATCTTCTCCAGGACGTGCGATCCCATGACGAGCACGTCCATGTCCGTGCGCAGAAAGCAGCCGAGCGCCTCGCCGGGGGTCAGCACGATCGGCTCGTTCTCGTTGAACGACGTGTTCAGCAGGATCGGCACGCCGGTCTTCCGGCCGAAGGCATGAATCAGGGACCAGTACAGGAGATTCGTCTCGCGGCTCACCGTCTGCAGACGCCCCGAACCGTCAACGTGGGTGACTGCCGGAATCACATCACGCTTGTCCGGCCGAACGGGATAGACCTGCATCATGAACGGATCGTGCACCGCGCCTACGAAGTAGTCGTCAAGCGCCTCGACGGCCACCGACGGCGCAAAGGGACGGAACTTCTCGCGGAACTTGATCCGGACGTTGATAATCTCCCGCATGTCGCGGCGGCGCGGATCCGCAAGGATGCTGCGGTTGCCCAGCGCGCGCGCACCCCATTCCATCCTGCCCTGGAACCAGCCGACGACCTGCCCCGCGGCAATGCGCGACGCCGTCCATTCGCACAGGTCTTCGTGGCTCGGGATCCGTGAGCGGGTACAGTGTTTGGCTTCCACATCGCGGCTTCGCGTGTCGATCACGGCGGCGATCTCGCAATCATCGAACTGCGGGCCCCAGTAGCCATGCCGCATCTGGAACCGAGACTCGCCTCCACCCTTGTGCCAGACATGCAGCGCTGCGCCGAGCGCGGTGCCGTTGTCACCTGAGGCGGGTTGGATATAGATGTCGCTGAACGGTGTCTCCGAGCGGATCTTTCCGTTGGCGACGCTGTTCATGGCGCAGCCGCCGGCAAGGCAGAGCCGCGGATTGCGGACACGCGAATGCAACGCCCTCAGCACCGTGAACGCCGCCTCTTCGTACACACGCTGCAGCGATGCCGCGAGTGCCTCGTGACGTGCGTCCAGCGCGTCCTCCGGGCGGCGGGCAGGGCCGAGCAATGCCTCGAGTTTGGGCGTGAACACCCTGCCGATCTCCGGCTCGCCATCCGCCCACGTCATCGTCATTCCGCCCGACGCGTGCGTGAAGTACGACAGGTCGAGGCGGAGCTGCCCACGTCCGTCAACGTGCACGAGCTGGTGCAGCTTGTCGGTGAAGCGAGGTTCGCCGTACGGCGCAAGTCCCATCACCTTGAACTCGTCGCCGTACTTCGGGAATCCAAGGAACTGGGTGATCGCCAGGTACAGCAGCCCGAGAGAGTGCGGAAAGAAGATGCGATTCTGGATCGTGAGGCTCGAACCGCGCGCGATGCCCGTGGACGTGCTGACGAAGTCCCCGAACCCGTCGATCGCGCAGACGGCGGCGTCCTCGAACGGGCTCGCGAAGTAGCTGCTCGCCAGGTGCGCGGCGTGGTGTTCGACGTAGTGCATTCGCGCGGAAACGTGCGAGCTGTCGAGGCCCATGGCTTCGGCGCACGTCTGCGCAAGGTGGGACACGGACATCGCATTGGCAGCGCGATCGCGGATCAAGGACGGACTCGGTCGATGGCGCAGCGCAAACAGGCCTTTGCGCCACAGGTGTGCCCTGGGATTGCGCGAGACGGCGAACGCGTCCACGTCACTCGCCTCGGCGCCCGCCATCGCCAGGCACGCGCGAATCGCGTCGCGCGGAAAGCCGGCGTAATGCTTGACGCGCCGGAAACGCTCCTCTTCGACGGCGGCGACGAGGTCACCGTCGCGCAGGATCGCGGCGGCGACGTCGCCGTGGTAGGCGTTGATGCCGAGAATCAGCATCCGCCAGGCGCCGAGCGTCGAAGAACGGTGAGGGAATCGACTTCGTCGATCACTTCAAATCGCGGATCGCGCCGCACGACGTCGATCGTGAAGCGCACGCTGTCGAGATCCGCCTTGCCTGCAGTGCTTCTGCTGTCGTGCAGGGCCACCACGCCATCCTTCGCAACGTGGCGGCTCCAGTCGTTCCAGTCGCGCGCAATCGCGTCCCACGAGTGATCGCCGTCGATGAACAGGAAATCAACCGGCTCGGACCAGGCCGTGGCGGCGTCGTGACTGAATTGCCGGATCAGCCGGGCTCGGGCCCGGGGGACCCTCGACACCTGGTATTCAGCAATCCATCGCTCAAAGCTCACCCCGAGCCGCCCGGGCGGATGCGGGTCGATCCCGATGACCTCGCCGTCCTCATGCACCAGGGTGCGGAAAAGCGCCGTGTTCGCGGCGTGATAGACGCCGATCTCGACGATCCGCCGCCTTCCAGCGGCGTGGCGGGCCAGGCAACGCCGCTCCGGCGCGGTCGTCTGCGTTGCCGGCTCGCGAAGCCCAGTCCGCGTCATCAACCAGGCCCAGGCACTGCGGCCGATCACACGCACGTCTCCGGGACTGATGACGCGTCGCGCGGCGCGGGCTCTTCGGGTCCGCCAGGCGAACCTGGAGGGTTCGCCCCGCCCCGAGTGAATCCCAACGCCTGTCGAAATCGATCGACGAAATGGCCGGGAAGAAATTGCCGCCGGACGGCCTCGGCGCCGGCGCGGCCGAGGCGTGAGCAGAGGGCCGGATCGGAAAACAGGCGAACGCACGCCGCTTCCACCTCCGCGACGCTGCCGAATGTCACGAGCACTCCGCTGCGGCCATCCTCGAGAATTTCGGCGGCCGCACCGGGGCACGCGATGCACGGACGCCCCGCGCGCATGGCCTCGAGGTACACGAATCCGAACCCCTCGTCGCGGCTCGGCATCACGAAAAATGCCGCTTCGCGATACAAGCCGTTGAGACGTGCATCGTCGACGCGTCCGAGAAAGAGCGTCGTGCCATCAAGTCCAAGCGATCGCGCCTTCGCCTGCAAGCGGCTCCGGTCATCGCCATCCCCGACGATGACAAGGCGCGCGTCCGGGCACGATGCTCGCACACGAGGCCACGCCTCCAACAGCGCGTCATGCCCCTTATAGCGCTCCTCGCGCGACATGCGTCCAACGATCAACGCGAATCCAGGCGCCACGAGACTCTCGCCCGTGTCCGCAGTTGCCGGCGCGGACGGATGACAGACTTGCAGGCCGACACGTACGGCGGCTGGATTGGCCGCCTTGAATCGCTCGACGGTGTGATGGGAGATCGCCACAACATGCGCGGCCTTCGACAATGCCGAACGCTGCAGCGTCGTCAGAGGACGCCACGATTCGATACCGACGAGCACGGCCGCAAGCGCCGCGCCACGAGCGACGAGCGGCAGAGACAACGGAAGGAAGTGCGCGTGTAGCACGACAACCAGATCGCCCGGGGAGACCCTGAGCGTCTCTCCCAGGATCGCGGCAAGAAAGCGAAGCCGGTTGCCATTCGAGGAACAGAACCGGACGGGAAGACGGCGAAGTATCTGTGGGTGTCCCTGGTCTTGCAGCGAGTAGACGACGACGGTGTCGGCAGCATCCGTCGTGAGCGCCGCCACCACCTGTCGTCCAAGCTCGGACAGGCCGTCGCCACCTCCAAACTGCGGTCCGATGACAATCACGCGGCGCCGGTCAGACATGCGAGGTGCCTGGAGCAAGGCCCCGATAGACTTCTTCGAGCTGCGCGACGGCCTTCGGCCAGGTATACCGCTCCTCGATTAGTGCCCTTCCCCGCCGCCCCATCTCGATGGCGCGCCGGGGGTCGCTCAGGATCGCGGAGATGCCGTCAGCGATCGCTACGGATGACTGCTCCACCCAGCATCCCGTCCCGCGGCTGTCGATCTCGGGCCATGGACATCCTCTCGTGACCACGACAGGCCTCGACGCGGCCATCGCTTCCGCTGCGCTCATCCCGAAGCTCTCCGAATTGGAGCAGAGCACGAGCATCGAGCAGGCGTCCAGCAGCCTTCGCTTGTCTTGCTCGTCGACGGCACCTGTCCATGTCACCGCGTCGCCAAGCGGCGCAAACATCGGCTCAAGCCTCGAGCGATAGCCGTCTTCGTCCGGGCCGGCTATGACGAGGCGTGTCTCCGGATGCTGCTGACGAACGCGGACGAGCGCCGTTGCCAGAAGGTCGAGCCGCTTGATTGGATGGATGCGCCCGAGGAACAAGACGAACGGCACCGGACCCAACGCGAACTGCCGCCGGGTCTCGCACGGGTCTGTCGTGACGGCCGGCGACAACGCGACACCGTTCGGGACATAGCGCGTCCGGTTTGCCCCGAAGCGCGACGCGAGATCATCGAGCTCGGGACGGGACGTCGCGTGAAGCATTGCCGCCCCGCGGATCACGGCCCGATCGAACGCGAGGTACGCAACACGTTTACGCCAGGCGTCGTGCGCGAGCGCGGCGGGCGACAGCATCCCGCGCGGCGACAGCACGTAGGGACGACGGGCGCGCCGCACCTCGGCGGCCGCCGCCCAGATCGTGGCGTTCCAGAGTCCGTGCAGATGGACGACATCGGTCGACGCCAGGGCCGCGCGGACCGCGGCGGCCAACGAGGGAGCTCGAAACGCGGAGCGTGGCCAGCCTCTCGCACAGTAATTCACCCTCACGCCGCCGTACCCGGCTTCCGCGTCGGCGGGCAACTCATCGTCACCGTTCGCGGTCGTCGTGATGACGCGCACATCGAGGCCGGCGCGCTGCTGCGCCGAGCACAAGCCAAGGATGCTGCGCGGAGGCCCGCCGTAGACGAATGCGGGCGCGAAGTACGCGCATACATGGACAACTCGAAGATTCAAGTGTTTCAGAGAGGCGTCCCGAGCAGCGCACCGTGCGCGTCGGTGGGTTCCCTCTGCGCGCGCCGCGCCAGGAGGTACTGATCGATCAGATACGTGCACCCGCCGAGGTACACCATCAGCGTAATCGCCAGGCCCATCGTCTTGACCCACGATCGTTCGAAGACGTACAGGCTCAACCAGAAGATGACGGTGACGAGACTGACCGCGAGCTCGCGGTGACGGATGACAGTGAGCCACCCCTGGTACACGGCGCCCATCGCCAGCCCGTAGATGAGTACCGGCAGGAACATCCACGGCAGCCCGAAGTCGATGTACGACTCCGCCGCGTAGCCGAACGCGATGCTCGTGTTCTCTTCCGTGCTCGCCACATGCACGCCTGAATACTTGCGCACCATTTCGCTGTCCGAGGGCAGCTCGCCCTTGTCCGGGAAGAGGATACGCGGCGTGACGAGGTGCGACAGCGCGCCTTGGATGACCTCGCCATTGGTGTGCGGGAGCACGGAGGGCACCCGCTCAATGGCCAGCGCGGGATAATAGATTGCCCAGACCCGTTCGATCACGCGAGTCGTGGACTCGCGGTAGTCGCCCCCCTCCGAGAAGAAACCCGACGACAGCGCCCGCACCTTGTCCAGGCGCTCCATGCGCGTCGTTTCGATTTCCTCGTCCACGTCGCGGCGGAGTTCGCCGCGCACGCTCATCCAGACGACGCTGGACACTCCGAGCACGACGACGACGGCGGCAAAAAACATCCAGTGACGAGTGTCGCGGCGATCGAACACTTCGACGAGGGCGATCGATCCCATCAGCAGCGGCTCGCGGAAATTGGCGAAATACCCCGTGAACCCAAGCGCTACTTCGAGCGCCATCAGGGCGGCCAGCTTTTCCCACGCGAAGACCGGACGCGTGAACCGCCGAGCCAGCAGGAAGACGAGCGCCAGGTGTGAGAAGTTCAGCGCCAGAATCGCCTGCGTGATGCTGGGATAGTTCCACGCGATTTCCTGCACGACACCGGTTACGAGCACCGACGCCCCGTAGGCCGCGTACACCACCGTCGGCGAGAAGGCGAGCTGAGGACGCGTGTCGGGAGCCGTTAACCTGCCGCGCGCGAACGTAAGTCCGACTGACAGCGCCACGGCCAGAGTGACCACGCACCCCAGGCCAATCAACACCATCGTCCGCCAATCGGATTTGACCATTGCCTCGAGCGGCTCGCCGATCAACGCCGAATAGAAAATGCCGACGCTCACCTGGACCCACTGGTATGTGACCGCCAGCGCGAGCACCGGTGGCCCTTCCGCGCTGCTCAACAGCCACCACACCAGCAGAAGGGCCGCGACGGCTACGCCGGCGATCCAGTCGCCGGTCGCATACACCGCAATAACGACGAGCGCTGCGCGAATCAGCATTGGATCAGTGCGCCTTTGTCGCGGGCGTCCGCCAGGAACGAAGCGAGCGCGCGATGATAGTGCTCGAATACGAACAACGCGCCGACGGTCTGGGTCGCCACCGAGCGCTCGTCAAAAAACTGCTTCAAGGTGGACCGGACGGCTTCTCGACCGAAGGCCTCACAGCTCAGCGATCCGCTCCGGAGGATCGTGTCCTCAATCGTGCGGCGCGTCTCCGGTATGGACCAGTACGATTCGTCCGGGTGAAAGTGACGTTGAGGAACCGTGACCGGGACACCGCCCGCACGCAACAGGGCTAGTGCACGACGCCAGCCAAACCGGGCTGTCCGCGTCAGCTGCCATCGGAGCCGCGACGACTGCACCGGCACCGCGGTGCGTTGGTTCGGAATGCGCGCGAAGAACCGTGGATAGGTCGACCTCAGCCATTGCTCGTGCCACGCGTGATCGGCCCGCCATTCCGCCGGGACGCGCTGGGCCATCTCGAAGAACGCGTAGTCGACAAACGGACGGCGCACCGTCACGAACGGACGCGCGGCATCTGTGATCCGATTGGTGGATTGAGTGAGCTTGTGCTCGTACGGCGCGAACCGCGCGGGGCCCGGGATTCGAGCGAGAATGTCTTCCGCGCGCGCGAGGGCGCTCTCGTACGCGAGTCCCAGCGTGCCGCCGTAGTACGGCATTGACGCCACGAGATCCGCCGCATTCTGTATTGAAAACAACGTCGAACCAGTGACGGCATCACCGATGTAGCCGCTCAAGTACGTATCGAACACCTGCGGCATCTGCTCTAGGGGCTCGGCGTGCATCAGATCGACGAGATTGATGAGGCCATCGGTCTGCTGGATGCGGTCCGCGCGGCGTTCCAGCCAGCCCGCCGAGTACAGCGGATAGAGTGTCCAGGGCGCGTCGGCGGCACCGGCAGCGCGCCGCGCGATCTTTACGTCGTCTGATTCGGGAACACCATAGGTCAGCGCAGCCAGGCGCTGGCCCTGCCGATGCGCCTCCGCGAGAATGGCGCGGCTGTCCAATCCCCCGCTGAGCGCCAGGCCAGGTGTCGCCGCGCCGTCCAGCCGCCGGGCGATCGCGCGGCGCCATGCGTCCCGTGTCTCTTCAAGAAGCGTGCTGCGGTCCGTGCCGTCCGGCTGCGGCAATGCCGACCACGTCCAGTAGCGGCGGATCTCAGTCGTCCGCGGCGACAGCGTGACGCCCGTCGACGGGGGCACCATGGTGATGCCGCGAATATTGGTCCGCGACCCGAGTCGGAATCCGCCGAACGTGACCGCCTCTCGGACCGCCTCGAGGTCAGGCTCGCACGCGATGCCAGGGGCCATGAGGACGCCACGTACGCCGCCGGCGAAGGCGACACCGGCAGCGCTCGACGCCGTGTACAGGGACAGCGCCCCGAACCGATCGTTCAGCACCAGCAGCGTTCGACTCGAAGGCGTCCAGAGTGCAATCTGATACTCGCCATCGAGGTCGCGAATCGCTTCCGGCCCCTCGTCGCGCAGCGCGTCGAGCAGCCGCCGACGGAACGCCAACCCGCGGCTCGCGGCCGCATTGTCGAGACCACCATGCGATGGCCAGTCGAACGCCTCCCCCGCCATCCACAGAGAGGTGCCGTCGGCAGTCCGCACCGGCTCGCGCGATGACTGCTCACCCGCACCCGATACGGCGGGCGCGCGTTCGATCAACCCGATGCCGACGCCGGGATACGTCCAGGTCCTCGCCTCCTGTCCCGGGTCCGCCCGTAGTGCCGCGGTCATCGCAGACAGTACGTCAGCCGTATCAGCGCCGGGATTCACGGAGAGCCAGCCGAACAGCATCACAGAGTCTCGACGCCAACGGCCGCCGCGTCTAATGACGGCTCCGCATCGAACACAGCCGCCCATGCAGACGCAAATCGCTCGTGGCTGAACTGACGCTCCCGATTTCGTGCGTGTTCACCCGCGCGGCGCGCTCGTTCTTCGTCCGCGATGAAGTAGGAAAGACCTTCGGCGATCGCCTCGGGCGTCACCTCGGGACAGATCCAGCCATCGACGAGATGCGTCACCATCTCGGGGAGGGCGCCGCTCATGGTGACGACGGACGGCAGACCCGATCGCTTCGCTTCGAGCGCCACGACCGCAAATCCTTCCTTCTGTTCCGGACGCGAAGGCTGGCAGTGCACGGACGCGGCCGCCATCAACGCGGGAACATCCTCGCGCGAGCCGAGCAGCCGCACCCGGCCGGCGAGTTCAGGTGCCATGGAGCGCACGCGAATCCGCTCCCGGTATCCATCGAACTCGGGCGGCTCCCATCCGTTCATATCGCCAACAATGTCGAGCGACGCATTCGCGCCGCCGCGCAGAACCAGGGCAAACGCGTCCAACAGCACATCGACACCCTTCGGCGGAATGATCTGGCCGACGTAGATGATCCGGCCCGCGATTCGCTCGCGCGGCTCCCATGGGTCGTTTCGGTGCGGCACGGTGTTGTAGACCACACGACTCTTATCGGCCGCGATGCCATGCGCAAGAAGCTCGCGGTGAATGAACTCCGAGTTCGGGACGAATCGATCGACGCAGCGGTCGATGATGCCGCGCCACAGAAAGCGATAGAAACGTCCAGGCTCAGGCGCATTCCCGAGGCGCAGGATGACGCGCACCCCGAGCCGTCGCAGCATCCACAGCGCGGGCGCCGAGCGAAGCACCGCGTGAAACTCGGGGGCAAAGACGTGCGTCGGCGCAAAACGTCGCGCGTCGCGCAGCAGATCGACACTCGTGCGGCAGATGTCCCACAGTATGAGCACCAGACCGCGCATGCTGACGCGGCGGCGCAGCTCGTACCAGTAATAGCCGGTCGACCAGCTCGCCTCGATCGAGTCCGCCCTGTCGACGACTTGCCCGCTCTTCCACTCATTGACGATGCAGTGCACTGCGCCACCACGGTCGCGCACCGTCCGCAGCAGCTCGAAGGACATCCGCTCGACGCCAGAAATCATCGCCATGTTGCCAAACGCGGCAACGATCCTCGGCGCTCCAGGGTTGGCGTTGATCGGAAGCCTGCGGCGCGCGTGGACCCGACGGGCCGCCGCCACCACGCCGTCGGTCGCACATTCGAAGGAGTGCGTGACAGCCATCGCGCGGCAGGAATCGCGAGTGATCAGGCCACAACGAGACGCGGCGCTCACGCGCTGAAGCGCTCGAGCGAGACTCTCGACGTCGCCGACCGCATGCACGTACCCCGAAACGTCGTCGCGCACGAGATCGGATGCGCAGGCGACGCGGTCCGAAACCACGCACGGCGTCCCAGAGGCAAGCGCTTCATTGACGATCAATCCCCAGCTTTCCCACCTGCTGGGCACCGCCACGCAATCAGCCGCGGCGAGCGCCCGGGACATGCCTGACTGGTTGAGAAAGCCGCACCAGGTAACGCGAACGCCCGCCCGCTCGGCAACCGCCCGTGTCTCCGTCATCAACTCCCCGTTGCCCGCCATCGCAACGACCACGTCTGGACCGAGTTGAGCGGCGGCGGAGACGACGTCAGCCGGCCGCTTGAGCTCGATGAATTTGCCTGCGAACAGCACCAGGAAGTCGGCGGGCCCGGCCCCGAGCTCGCGACGCGCAGCGTCGCGTTCGGCGTTCTGCATCAGGCGGGCGGAGGCGGCGGCGAAATACTCGTTGTCCACCGCGTGCGGCGAATCGAAAATCAACGGGTCGGGGATATGGAAGTACCGAAGGTATTCGCGTATGCGCGTCCCGACGCTGAGGAAGCCGTCGAACTTCGATAACGCAATCCGTGTCCTGACGGTCCACGCGTATCGCTTGAGTCCGACCGGTGCACTCAGGAGGTTGCTGTCCCCGCGATACAGAACGGGAATCCCGGCGCGACGGCAGGCGGCGATCGCTCGCACGTAATAAATGGAGTGCCACCCGGGAACAACGACGACATCCGGACGGGTCGCGGCGATCGCTTCGTCCAGGCCGCCTACGTCAACCCCGGTGAAGCTCTCGGAATCAAATCGTCTGCCGGCGGCGGGCGCTGAAAGGACCGAGTAGCGGTAGCCCTCCAGCAGCGCCACATCCCAGGAAAACGACTCGCCGAATCCGACACCTTGCTGCTCGGCCGTCGGCATCGATCCGTACAACACCGTCAGCTCGACGTCCGGCCGATGCTCAGCGATATACCGGAACCACGGCGCCATGTACTGGATTGGATGTGTCTGCACGAACGTGACGCGGCACGGCGTGGTCATGCGGCCACTCCATCGCAGACGGCCGCAAGACGGCGAGCGAGTGTGGACGCCGACCAGGGCGCCAACGCCTCGCGGCGCATGTGGACCGGCTGTCCCGCGACGGCGACAATCGAGATCAACGCCTCCGCAATGCGATCGACCGCGTGGTCGACTGAATGCTCGTCACCGTACGTGACGAGATGACCTGCCGGCGAGGGCGCCGCGGCGCGGAAGATCTCAACAACGGTGCTCGCCTCGTGATACACGGCAAGCGTCGGCCGGTCCGCGAGAAGCGCCGGGAAAATCTTGCTGGCGGTGTAGTGGGCCTCCGAGCTGCCCATCAACAGCAATGCCGACGCCTGCCGCAGCGCAGCAAGGGCGTCGAGATAGTCGAGGCGCGCCGGCTGTTCGTACACGATGTCCGAGACGCCGAACTCGCTGGCGTGCGCCATGACGCGATGCTCGGTCGACATCGTCTGGTTGCTGGTGCCAAAAAAATAGAAGCGTAAACGATCGTGCAACCGCGGGTGCCGGTCGATCACGCGCCGCGCGGCGAGCAGCACGGCGCGCAGTGTGTCGACCCCAAGCGGTAACAGCGTGCCTGTGTAGCAGATGTTCACGCGCCCGTCATCCGGGATGAGACACGGCGCGTTGCCGCGCCGGGCCAGTGCATCGCCATCTGCGGCGTCCCAGCCAATGGGAATCTCCGCGACTTCCCTCGGAGCGGCGCCCGTGCGCCTCAAGGCGTCCTCGTACGTCCGCGAGGAGACCGCCGTCACGCCGTCGGCCGCGCGAAGAACGCGCGGCTCGATCCGCTCGCCAATCGCGCGCGTCGATCGGCTCTTGAAGTCCACGGCACCGTTCGCGCCGCCGCCGACGTCGCGCCCCCAGGCACCGACCCACGGATCCTGGTAGTCCAGGACGAAGGGCATGCCGAAGCGACGCTTGATCATCGGGCCGAGCACCGCCGGGTAGGTCGGATAAATCGTGATGAACACCGCATCGAATCGATCGCGCTCGAGCAGGTCCCATGCGGCGCGGCGCAGGCCCGGCAGCGCGCGAAGGCCGAGATCGCCCAGCCCCACGGCCCGTGTCAGGTGCGCCGAAAGCGCCCTGGCGCGCACCACCCGCAGTGACGGGGGCACCAGGCTCGCGAGGTCGGGATCGAGCCGGCCTTCATAGTCCTGTTCCGCCACCGTCAGCACCGTCGGCTCCCAACCGTAGTCGGACAGATGAGGCGCGAGAAGCCGCACGCGATGTGTGCCCGCGCTGCTGTCGGGCGGAAAATGCGGCGAGATCATCAGCAGGCGGCGCATGCTACTTGCGCGCCTCGACGCAGATGCCTGCTCCGCCGTCCATGCGTTCCCGTTTCATGGAACGCATGTCCGGCACGACGATGCAGCAGATGCCGCCGGGGACCGGTACGCGCCGCGCGTCACGCAGGACCGCCATGTCAGCCAATGGCACGTCCAATCGTTGCCAGGAGCGCACCGCGCTCGGCGGGATGTTCCCAGTGCCAGCGGCGCTTCGCAGCCTCCCAGCTCGCCTCGCGCGCGCGAGACATCGCGCGCGGATCGTCGACGATGCGGCCCAGCGACGCCGCAAGCGATTCTGCGTCACCAGGCGTGAACAGGAGTGCGCCTTCGCCGAGATCGTCGGCGAGCGGGCGCTGCCCCGCTGTGTCGGTGAGCGCGACGGGAAGCCCGGCCAGCGGATACGTCAGCGCCTTGTTCGGAAGATTCAGTTGCCGATTGCGGACGTGGCCCTGCTCCGCCGAAATACCGACGTCGAACGGTCGGCATTCATCGATCATCGAATCGGGCGCCGACGGCGGCAGCACCTCAATCCGCAGCGACGGTGCCGCCTTCGCCGAATACACCTCCAAAGTCGACATGTAGCCGCCCGCGGGCCGACCGCGGAGGTACAAGGTAGCTGGGCGGCCAACGAGCCCGACGGCACGCACGATGTCTTCGAGCCCCCGGTTCCGACCGATCGTCTGGCTGAACCAGTACAACCGCAGCGCCCGCCGCCCCTGGCCTTCGCGGCCCGCCGGCGGTGTCGACGGTAGCGGGAAGACGTTGTTGATCGCCATCGCGTTGATCCCGAACTCGTCCGCGCACGCGCGCGCGATGGCGGCGCTTCCCGCCGTGACAAACGCTGCGCCCCTGGCGGCGAGTTGCATGATCGGTCCGCCCAGTGCGTTCGAGAGCCGGTCGTCTTCCGGGTCCTGCTCGTCGGAATGAAAGTCCTCGAAATCGACGCCGAAAGGAGTCCCGCTGCGCCGCCCGGCCTCGGCAGCCGCGGCAATGGCGCCTGTCGAACCGCCATAGATCAGATCGGCGCGCTCCTCGAGCACCGCCGTCACGAGCTCACGGTGTGCGCGGGCAAACGCAGCGGCGGCGATCGCTCCGGGCGCCGTCTGCGGCGATATCGTCGCGATCGCTCGCGCGACGCGGTGCCGCACGCCGGAGCGCAGCCACGCTCCGAATGCATACTGACGCCCGTACGGCACGGGGCGCCATTTCCACTGACGGGTGCCGGCCAGTCGCGTATCCGCCTCGAATGCCCACGGCGTGTGCACCGCGCTGACCACCCTCACTGCGTACCCGGCCTCGTGCAGCGCGTCGGCCGCCTTCAGCATGCGCGGGCAGGTCGACAGATGTCCGGCCGTCACCACGCAGACCTTCCTGCTCATACGGGACGCGTCGCGTGCCAGGAATGAGTAAGACGATGGGCGAGCTCGACTTCGTCAATCCCGTCGACCATCACGAACCGTGGAATTTCGAATGGGCTGCAGTCACGCGACGCAAACTGCTGATGAGTCGAGAACCCGTACTTGAATCCGGCAGCCGCGACCAGCGTGACGGTATCCGCGGAATAGTCGTCCGGACGCAGCCCATACGGATAGGCAAATCCAACGGGGATCGCCCCTACCAGCGACGTGACGTTGTCCCGGCACTTCTCGATCTCGTCCCGCTGCTCCTCGACGCTGGCACGCGCCAGCGTGAGATGCGTCATCGTGTGTCCGCCGATTTCGATGAGCGGACTTGCCGCGAGGCGTCGCAGCTCGTCGACCGTCATCGGGCGGTGCGTGTCTGATGCCTGTGCTGGAGTCGCGCTCGCGTCCACCAGCGTCCGCCATTCTGCAGTCCCGATGCGACGCGCGGCGGCCACGGCTTCCTCGCCGCGCGCGCGGTAGACGCTGTCGTACCAGAAATGTTCATGTCGAACAATCGGTTCCACGCAGACGAATACCGCGGCCGGAATCTCGTGCTCTTCAAGAATCGGCAAACCGAGATCCAGCACGCTTCGATATCCATCGTCGAACGTGACGAGGGCGGGTCGAGGCGGGAGCGATGCTCCATTCAGCGCGGCAAGCAGCTGCGTGGCTGAAATGGGCGAACAGCATTCGCGGAGGATGCGGCAGTGCCCTTCGAACGCGCTGCGATCCACGTGGAGATCGCGAAACGGCAGGTCTTCCGTCCCGTCGCCACGGATGCCGTGATAGCAGAGGACCGCCACGCCTGGGAACTCGACCTGCGCGAGCCGGTGACGGTAGTACCCCGCCGAGTGCAGGCCGTGCTTCGCCAGGCGTTCCAGCGGACCGGTCGGAACCTTCATGCGGCGTACATCTCGAGGTAGTCGTTGGTCACGTCATCCATCGTGCGGACGCGCGGAAGTGCGCCCCGCCACCGATCGATCACGCCGGGATCGGCGGCGAGCTCGGCGAACACCGCAGCAAGCGCGCGCGGGTCGCCGGGCGCGACGAGACGGCCCGTCACGCCATCGGTCACGATCTCCGAGATTCCGGGAACATTGGCCCCGACCACGGGCACGCCGGCGGCCATCGCCTCGAGCGCGACCGTCGGGCCTCCCTCGACCACGCGCGACGGGCAACACATCACGTCTATTCCGGCCAGCGCCTGCCGAACGCCTTCCGCGTCGAGCTCGCCTCCGAACGTGACCCATGCGTTCGGTCCGACGATCTTCTTCACGCTCTCCAGGACGGCAAGCTCCGCGGTGTTGCGAACGGGGCCGTGGAACCGGAAATGGATCGGGGCCGATCGCGGCGTGTGAGCAATCGCGCGCGCGAAGTCATCAACACCCTTGATTGGATCGAACCGGCCAATGTAGGCGATTGTCAGCGGCTGTGTCGACGATCCGCGCTTCTTCTCCATTCGGTTGTACCGAATACCGAGGCGGTTGATGACGATCTTGTCAGGGGGCGCGCCGTTGGCGATGAGCACATCGCGGGCCCAGTCGGTAAGCACGACGAACCGATCGGCAAGCTCGAGCAGCTCCCGCTGCGAGTCGCGATTGTAAGCAATCAGGTCGGTCATCCCGAGAAACGTGCCTGCACGGCCATTGAAGTGCCGACCGAGCGCGCTCAGCGGAGGCGGGATCAGCGCCGCCATATGCCCGAGCGGCCGCGGAACGCCGCAATGCTGCAGATAGCACGGCACGCACTTGGACGCACTCACTCTGCCGTCGCACACCGTCCGGCCCCACCGCATCATCGTCCCGCGCTGGCACGTGAACCCGAGGCTCGCCGCGTGGGTCGTCACGATGACACGCGTGCCGGCATCCTTTGCGACGCGGAGCTCGTTCAGCCCGAGACCGGTCACGTATGTGTGCATGTGCACGATGTCAGGATGCATCCGCCGCAGCCACTCGTGGAACCGCTCGGCGCCGCGAACCGCCACGCGGCCCTGCGCCTCGTCGCGCGTGACGTGCTGCGGAATCGGGTATCGGTACACGGGCACACCGCCGTGGTCGTAGGTCCGCTCCTCGTGCCCCAGCGTTTCCGGCGCCGAAATATGCACGTCATGCCCCGCCGCGCGCAAGCGATCGGACAATTCAGAGACGTACACCTCGGTGCCACCCGCATTGTTCGGAAAGTACCAGCCGGCGGCCTGGACGATGCGCACTACACAGCTCTTCCCTGCGCGCGGCGAATCATGCTGCGCACCGTTCGCACGGCGATGTTCGGAATCCACGGCCGATCGAGTCGTGTCTGGTAGGGAAGAACGACATTGGCGGGGCGTGGTCTCCGCAACTCGCGGTAGCGTGCAAACAAGGCTTGGTACGCGTCGGTGCACGTGTGGGCGTCATGGTGCACGGCCACGTATTTCCCCGCGGCGTCACTGATCGATTCGAGCAGCGGTCGATTCCGGTCGAGCGTGGCGATGGCCCCTGCAAACGCACCGATATCGCCGACCGGCGGAAGGAGCGCAGTCTCGCCGTGGGACAGCATTTCGGCGACGCCGCTTTCGATGTTGCTGATCACAGGCACCAGCCCGACGCTCATGGCTTCGATCAGCGCGAGGGGGACGCCCTCGTAGCGGGTCGGCAGGATGAACGCGTCATGACTCGCCGAGATGGCCATGATTTCGGCGGTCGTCTTCCGTCCGAGAAAGCTGACGCGCGGGCTGCGCCAGGCATCCTTCAGCTGTCGCTCGTCCGGCCCGGCGCCGATCATCGTCCATGACACGTCGACACCGCGGTCCGCTAGCGCCTGGTCGATGAGCGGAAGATCGAGGACACCCTTCTGACTGTGGTCGTACCGGCCAGCAAACAGAAGGCGGAGCGGTCCGGGTGCGGGCGATCGCTGGCGCGGCGCCTCCGGCACGCCGTACGGCAGAAAATAGATGTCCGCGCTACGGTGCGGCAGGCGCGCCTTGAGGTTCCGCTCGATCGTGCGGCCGTACGCGACGAACGCGTCGATCACGGTTTCATGGCGCGCGGCGAGCTCGTAGTAGTAGTCGTTGTCACCGTGCAGGATCTGAACAACAGCGCGGCGACAATCGAATGCGGACGCCAGCGCAAGCTCCAGCAGATCGTTGGCGACCAGGATACCTTCCCCCTGAGGGATCGCGCGCCGCAATCGGTTCAGCACGGCGTGAAGATTCTCGATCGGAAGCGCATACTCGACGACGCTCTGCGCATCGGCGTTCAGCGTTGCCCCGAACCGCTCGTCGACGGACAACGAGTTGTGCGTCAGCACCACGACGTGACGGAAGGCGTCCGGTCGCCGGGCATCGAGGAGATGCTCTGTAAGGCTCATGACGCCTCCCATCTTGTCCGGGAGGACGTACACCACGCTTGGATCGGTCACGCGCGCCATGCGAAGACCGAAACCGCCCATACAGGAGGCGCCTCTGGAAACGGGGCCGCCGACTGCGAGGACCGCCAGGGAAGCGGGCAGAGGTTCGACATCGCGAACGTGAATCCGGCACGTCGCAGCAACTCGAGGATCGCCCCCGTCTGACGGTGCGCAGGGTCGAACTCGTGCACGTCGATTGCCATGGCTCGCACGTTGTGGAGCAGACCCGCGCAATCCTCGAGGACCGGCAGTTCCGCCCCTTCGATGTCCATCTTGAGCAGATCGACGGTGGCGTCGAGATAATCGCGCAGCCGCACGGTCGGCACCATGCGCGCGGTCCCGGTGACCGTCGATCCCAGCGATGCGACCATGCCGGAGTCCGCGCCCTCACAGATGAACTCGGTCTCTCCGTTGGCGGTCCACGCTGCCACCGCCTTGACATCGACCTGCTTGCAGCCGTTCCGCACCAGGTTCCGCCCGCACATGGCGGCGAGCGTTGGATCCGCCTCGATTGCCGTCAGCGTCGCGTGGGGGTACTGGCGTGCGTAATACAGGGACGCGAGGCCGATGTTCGCGCCGCAGTCGATGATGCGCGGCGCATGCACATTCGTCTCGAACGCCAGCGTTCGGTGCACGAATATGTCATCCCACTGCGGCCACGCCGACATTGCGTCGGCATATTCGAGATGGTACGGCGCGATCGAAATCTCGCCCGCGGTACGGCGGGATTCGCGCTGTGCCCGGCGCTCCAGCTCCTGAAGCACCGCATGTTCCGGCGTCGGCCAGAGGTCGCGTTGCACGTCGCGGACGAGGCGCCGGATCGGCTTCAGAAGTGCCATTCAGGCGCGCCCCGCGGTTGACAGAGGCGCGGGTGCTGCAGGGCGCGGGCGCCAGGCGTTGACCACCTCGGGACGCTTCAGCGTCACTTCCTCAGTGCCGTCGAGCCGCGCATCAACGGCTTCTACTCCCTGGGCGAAGCTGTGGTCCTGGTTCGACACTTCATACTTCCACGCGCCGAAACGGCCGCGGCTGAACACGCTTCGCGCGGCGAGCGTCGATTCAATGTCGCTCAGACCTCGATCGCGATGCAGCGACGGCACGGGGTACCCGTGCTCGAGGCGCATCTGCCATACGTGATGCACCTGCGCCTCCGACTCAATCAGCCTGGTGGCGATAAGCCCGCGCACGACGTCAGCGGCGATGGTCCTGGTGTCCACCGGCCGGTAAACCGACTCCGACACTTCCGCCATCAGGGACCATAGCGTCGAGGAGTCCGGAACATTGTTCGGTGAATAGTGCGAGAAATGTGTGACCCGGTAGAAAGGGCAATTCGACTCGGGGAAGTACATCCAGCATTTCTTTGCGAGGGCCTCAGGGGCGTTGCCATGCAGCCCGACGCCGACGACGTGCGTGGAGGAGTACTCGAGATCGCGCGCCGCCGCCTGCAGGTCGCGGGCAAGGTCGCTCATCGCGATCAGGCGGTCGAGGGGCATCGTCGAAATCAGGTGGTCGTAGCCAATCTCGCGGCCATCGGCGAGCGTCACTCGGTGCGCCGTTGTGTCGACGTGCATCACGTGTGCCCCGTACATCAGGGGCGACTCGTGCGCAGAAGCGCGCTGCGTCAACTGGTCCGCAAGCGCGTGCCAGACGGCGCCCGTGCCGCCGCGGCGTGGAAATCGGAAGCGGTTGTTCGGTCCCCACGACACGTCGTCACGATGCAGCCGCAGGTTCTCGCGGATACGGGCGACATCCGCTACAGCCACGCGATCGCCAATCCATCGCCAATCCATCAGCTCCGGATCCCGCGCCCACACCTTGCGGTTGTACGGACGCATGAACAGCTCGGTGATGCCATCGCCGAAGGTGCGTGAAATCCACTCGCCGAAGTTCGCGGGCAGCGAGTCCGAGTGCGACGCGGATTCGGCCGCGTGTTCCAACCCGCGGAAACACGTCGCGATCTCTGGTCCGGGCAAACGGTGGAGATTGAGCTGAAAGGGATAGGGGACGAAGCGGTCGCGGATCCAGACCCACGACTCGCGGTCGTGATACAGCCAGCCGTCCACACCCAGGAGGTCGTCCATGAGCTGGTCGAACATCTCGTAGTGGCTGAACTGCACGTGCCCACCGAGGTCCCACGTGAATCCGTGGTCGTCGACGACTGAACGCGCAAGACCGCCCGGCACCAGCCTTGCTTCGAGCAGCTTCCAATCATGAATGCCGCGCTGCTGGAGACGCCACGCGGCTCCAAGGCCGGTTGGACCTGCGCCGATGATCAGAAATGGAACGTTCACTGCACCGCCACTGTGGACTGCGCTGTTGCGTAGAGACGTTCGTGGGCGCGACCGAAGGCATCGAGCGTGAGATGAGCGTCGTAGCAGGCCCGTGAGCGTGCGCCGAGCGCGGTCAACGCGGCCGGCGGCGCCGTGAACATCCGTTCGAGTCCGTCGGCAATCGTCCGGGTTTCGAGATCGGCGAGCATGTCGCAGCCTGCACCCAGCCGCTCGAAGGCGCGATTGCCGCCCGTCGCGTGCATGAGAAGTGGCTTGGCCGCTTCAAGCGTTTCGATCATGGACAGATCGAACAGGCTGAAACGGTTCACATTCACCACAAAGTCCACCGCCTGGAACAACGCCGCCACGTCGTTCACGCGGCCCAGCGCACGGATGCGCGAACCGCACGGAGCTGTGCGCGGATCAGGGCCTGCGATCGCGATGGTACCGGGAATCGCTCGCGCGTCTAATGTCGCCAGACCCGCCATGAGCCTGTCGAGCCCGCGGTACGGCTCCTGGTTGCCTATGAAGAGCCCCACCGGATGATCGAGCGGCAGTGCGAACCGGGCGCGCGCCTGCCGGCCTCCGATCGGGGTGGTTGACTGCGATCGCCTGGCTCCGGTCATCACGTAGCTGGCCCGGCCGCGCAGCAGATCGAACCGCGCATCGCAACGCACGAGCTCGTCAATCGCTTCGGGGCAGGGAATCACGATACGGTCAACCTGGGAGCAGACGTCGAGCTCCCGGTCGATGAGCGCGCGAACATCGGGGAACGTCAGAATCTCGCGCCAGTCGATCTCGGGAACGCCCCAGCTCCACGCCATGTAAAGGCCGAGGGGTATGGGGGCGTGCATCATCAGCCAGACCTGCTCGGTTCCGCGCGCGGCAAGGGCGGCTTCGGCGGCGGCCAGGTCGTGAGCGAACAGCACGTCGGCGCGCCGTGCCAGCGCGTGGGTGAGGCTCGCTTCGTTCTCCGTGCGCATCGCAAGCAGCGCGTTGGTGAAAAGGGTCTCGAGCGCCCCTCCCCGCCTTCGGACGTCCGCCATGTCGGGACGGTAATACCGAGGCGGACCAAACAACGCCCGGCGGATTCGCCGCGCCGCGACCGCAACCGGCGATACGGTCCGTGCATGCTCGGCCGGAGCCACGGCAAGAGGAGCCGGCAACAGCACGTTGGATGCGGCCGGGTGACCGTCAAGCGCGGCGGCAAGCTGCTTCAGGTACCCGGCTGGGCCCCCACGGGCGCCAATCGGAGGACCGATGTGGGCGACTAGGCTCATCGTCGATGGAGGATGAACGAATTGCAGAAGGTCGAGTAAGCCCGGTACTGCACGGCGCCCCAGTTCGGATGCGCGGCCAGGAACTCGGCGAATGCGCGCGCTTCACCCTTGCCGGGATGACCGCGATAGTGGAACCAGTCGTCGAACAGAAGCATGGAGCCGTCCTGCAGCACCGGCTCGAGCGCCTCGAGCACAGCCCGGGTCGATTCGTACAAATCGCAATCGATGTGCGCCAGCGCGACCTCTGGGTGCGCGGCCGGGAACGCAGCCGGCAACGTCTCGTCAAACGACCCGACGTGCAGCTGGGGCGCGTCAAGTCCGCATGCCTCGAACAGACGGAGCGTGACATCCGGCGTGACGGGATCTCCCGTCTTCAACAAGGGGTGCCATGCGTGGTTGTCGGCGCAATCCCCGATCTGCCACCGCGCGTGCACTTCGCTGGAGCCTGGAAGACCGCGGAACGAATCGAATCCCGCCACGCGTCGCGTCATTCCTTTCGGGTCGAACGAGTGGGCTCTGGCGAGCAGCGCGAGGCTCATGCCCGTGAAGACGCCGAACTCCACGATCGCGCCAGGGATCGCTTCGTAGTCGACGTACTCGACGGCGCGGCAGAACGTGGCCCAGCGAGGATCCCGTTCGGCCAGCTGGTTGATGACGCTGCGCGTTTCGTAGCCGGCCGCGGTCCGGGCGCGGCGAATGGCGCGTCCGACAAGCGTCACCCCACCACCTCGATCGACACCGCGTCTGAGCTGGTTACAGACCAGCCGCAATCGACACGCACGTAGCCTTTGCGCAAATCGGCCCCGCGGTACAGCGGCGACGAACCCGTCTCTACGGAAAACGAGAGCGCCGGTTCCTGCAGATCGAGAATCCCGCCACCATTCCACAGACAGAGCGCCATGTGGAAGTCACCCGCGAGAAACGTATCGGGGGGAATCGTCACGCATGCATCGAATTCGCCCGGACCCGCGGGACAGGCGATGCCGGCATCCTCACTTTGACTCGTGAAGATTGGGGCGCCGTCGGTGGACAACACACCGATGCCGATGAAGGTTCCCGGCGAGCGTTCAGGAAGTACGAAGCGGATCCGGCAGACGATCGGCTCAGTGCACACGGGCACTTCGAGTGGACGTCCGCTGGTGTCCTCGAGATCGGCCGCAAGGATTTGTGCGGCCCCGGTGGGCGCCGCGGCGACGTAACCTCCCCGCGCCGCGCCCGACAGGTACGCGGCCACTGTCGATCGCGCATCACCGACGCGCACGACACGGCCGCGCTCGAGGAGAATCGCCGACGTACACAGCCGCTGGACCGCCGCCATGTTGTGGCTCACAAACACCACGGTGCGTCCACTGCGCGACACGTCATTGAGCTTGCCGATGCACTTGCGCTGAAACTGCGCGTCGCCGACTGCCAGCACCTCGTCGACAATCAGGATCTCGGGCTCCATGTGCGCAGCCACGGCGAAACCCAGCCGCACGTACATGCCGCTCGAGTAGTGCTTCACCGGCGTGTCGATGAACTGGTCGATCTCGGCGAAGGCGACGATGTCGTCGAACTTGCGGGCGATTTCCGCCTTGCGCATTCCGAGGATCGCGCCGTTGAGGAAGACGTTCTCCCGGCCCGTGAGGTCGGGGTGGAAACCGGTGCCGACCTCGAGGAGCGATCCCACGCGTCCGTGAATTTCCGCTTCCCCCTCGGTCGGCTGGGTAATGCGCGACAGGATTTTCAGCAGTGTCGACTTCCCCGCGCCGTTGCCGCCGATGACGCCGACGACTTCGCCGCGGCGGATGTCGTGGGAGACACCCTTGAGCGCCCAGATGGTCGTGGACGCCGCAAACCCACCCGGCGCGAGACGGCGAAAGGGACGCGCTGCAAAGGCGGCGATCTGATCGCGCAGCGTGTCGTGCTGCTCCTCGCGCGCGCCAATCGTGTAGCGCTTGCCGAGGTCCCGGATTCTGATGGCGATGTCAGGCACGGTCAGGCAAGGTCGACGATCGACCCCTCAACAGAGCGGAAATACGCGGCGCCGGCGACAAGCGCCGCCGCGACGGCGACGATCGACACTGCGGCCATCGATCCCGGGCTCGGGGTGCCAAGAAGCGCGGTCCTGAAGCCCTCAACCACCGTTGCCATCGGATTGAGCGCGTACACGAGCCGCCACCGCTCGGGAATCATCGAGGCGGGATAGGCGACGGGTGTGACGAACAGCCAGATCTGAATGAGAAACGGCAGCACGTAACGCGCATCGCGATAGCGGACGCTCAACGCCGACGTCCACAACGTGACCGCAAACGCCGTGAGGATTCCAAGCGCGGCGTAAAGCGGAAGCAGTACGACGCCTGCACCCGGCGTCACGTGATACCACGCAAGGAGCACCAGCAGCATGCCGAAGGAGATGACCAGGTCGACGGCGGGCATCAGCACCGCCGCGAGCGGCACGAGCACACGAGGGAAATAGACCTTCGCGATCAGATGCTGGCTGCCGACCAGCGACGAGGATCCGTTGGATGCCGCCGTCGCGAAGTAGGTCCACGGCACCAGCGCGGCAAGCGAAAACAACGGGTAGGGCACGCCGTCCGACGGCATCTTCGCGAGCCGGCCAAAGAAGATCGTGAACACGACCATCGTCAGCAACGGCTGCATCACGCTCCAGGCGACGCCGAGCACCGTCTGCTTGTAGCGCACTTTGACGTCCCGCCACACCAGGAAGTACAGCAGCTCCCGCGCGTGCCAGACTTCCTGCATCGTGAATGACACGGCGCGCGTGCCAGGACGGATGTGCGTCACGGGAAGAGCGGCCGGCGGAGTGCTCACGCAGCCCCCTCGAGAAACTGGCCAAGTACCGAGAGTCCCCACGCGCGAGACCAGTGGGCTCGTCCGCCCTCCCAATCGTTCCAGACGTCGGCGGCCGCGCGCGCGTTCACCCACCCCCGCGACACCGCGGACTGCACGCCCTGGCGAGCGACGTCGCGCAGGCTGCCGCGCATCCATGCGTCGAACGGAAGCGTGAAACCCTGTTTCGGACGGCCGACGATTCCTGGCGGCAACGGACGTGAGAGGCTCTCGTACAGCAGTCGCTTCCCGTCGAGCAGATGGGGATGCTGGCCGGCCGCGGGCCACACGCTTGACAGCAAGCGGTGGTCGACAAAGGGCACGCGCACCTCGAGTGCGTGAGCCATCGAAACGGCATCGATGTCGCGAAGCAGCTGCCCCTCCAGGTATCCGCGTGTCTCGAAACGCGCGACCGTTGCCAGCGGCGCCTCAGAGTCTGCATTGAAAAGGGTACGGCTTTCCGCGTCCGCGAGCGCTTCAAGCGCCTCGCGGCGGGTCTCCCCGTCGAACGCCGGCCCCATCAATGACGGCCACTCCTCGGGCATGAAATATCCGCGCACGGCCCGGTAGGCAGATGCCGCGTCAGGTGTCCCGGCAAAGTGCTGCCACTTGCGCGCGCGCCAGTCGGAGACCGCCGACGCCGCAAGTGCCGTCATCGGAAGGACCGGCGCGAGCCACTTCGTGGCGCGCAGAGCGGACGGAACACGACGAAAGCTCGGATAGCCGGCGAACAGCTCGTCGCCGCCGACGCCGGACAGCACGGCCTTCACGCCGGTAGCCGCGACCGCCTGCGAAACGAAGTATGAATTGATGGCATCGGCAGTCGGAGCATCGAGACGGCGGACGATGGAAGGCAGGGCGTGTTCCACGACCGTGGAATCAATCATCAGCTCGTGATGCGTCGTCTCGAAATACGTCGCGACGAGCCGTGCTTCGGCGAGCTCGGACATCGAGGGGACATCGCCGGCGACCGTATACGTGTGAAGCGGCCCGGATGTCAGCGAGCGTGCCGTAGAGACGATCGCGCCTGAGTCGATTCCGCCCGACAGGAAAATCCCGACCGGGACATCCGCGACGAGATGCGCGGCCACGCTGTCGCGAATCGCCGCGCGCACCTGATCGCGAAGCTCCACTTCGTCGACGTCGCTCCCGGTCGTGTACGAGCGTGCGTAGTCCGCAAACGTTCCGCCCTCGACCCGGCCATCTTCATGCCAGCGCTTCCAGGTCCCAGGCAACAGA
>Ga0105340_1000036_pt1 | contig 61760 bp, 91 predicted proteins | sample EasRivMeERMLT700_FD_89676 | JGI IMG/M metagenome (GOLD analysis project Ga0105340, IMG submission 89676) | Soil microbial communities from meander-bound floodplain in the East River, Colorado, USA - East River MetaG ERMLT700 | ecosystem: Environmental > Terrestrial > Soil > Floodplain | place...
CGCAGCCAGGGACGCAGCCAGGGACGCAGCCGGGGCCGCAGCCGGGGTCGCAGCCGTGGACGCAGCCTGGGACGCAGCCGGGGACGCAGCCGTGGCTGCCACCGCTGGCAGCCCCGGGGCCCGGCGCCTGTTGGGCAGCCTGACCGAGGCCGCCGGGGCCGCAGCCGGGGCCGCAGCCAGGGACGCAGCGCTGATGGCGCGGCTCATGGTCGTAGCCGATTTGCCGGTTGATCCGAAGCACTTCATCCACGCCGCCGCGCGCTGGCAGGTCTGGCAGAAGGGATGGGGCTTGGTTTGTGACGTGAATGGAGTCTTATATGTCTACGCGCCGGAGGAGAAGTAATGGACGCCCGCGCGCTGGCCGAGCAGCGGATGGCGGAGAAGATGCACGAGCGATGGACAACGCTGCGGCATGACAGCCAGCACGCCTACACCATCCCTGAGTTGCTTGGCGAAATGTCCAAGCTCGCCGCCGAGGAGATTGCGAAGGCGGCCGAATACATGCACCCCAAGCCCTGGCCGGAGCACGAGGAGATGGAACGAATGTGGGCGCGGGTCTGCGCCGACGCGGAGAGCGCCAAGCCGGAGGGCGGGTAATGGGAATAATCGGCAATCCCGACCTGTCCCCGGAAGGTGTGGCCATCGTGCGCGCGTGGCAGGAGTTTTTCAGCAGCGAGCAGGGCGCACCATGGCGGAAGATGTGGGGTGAAATGCCGTTTTGGATGCATGACGAAATGGCGCGCATTGCCGTGGAGACGATCAAGCCGGAGGGCGGGGAGTGAGCGGTGGAGGCTGTTTCACTTTTGGTGGCGCCATTGTGTGCCGGCCACGGTTTGAGCGCGTTGAAGCCCGGATCATGGCGTGCCCAACCTGTAAGCGGCGGCGCCGGATGGTTGCCAAGTTACAGGACTGGTACGGCTGGCTCGTCACCTGTACCGGGTGCGGTGACTCATGGAACGATGGCGAACGCTTAATGCGCCCGTGTTATCGCGCCTGGCGAAGGGACGTAGCAGCCAAGGCCATGACCGAATGGCGGAAGGCCGTCAAGCGCGCGATGGCGCGGGATAGGGGGGATGGGTGACGCGCGAAGAGTGGATCGCACTGTGGGACAAAGTGGCCGGTGACTACCAGGACAGCGACCCCTACGAGGGTAACCTACTCTGCGCGCTTGCGCTCGCATGGTTTGCCGCCCGCGGGGAGAAGGCTCGACCGGCAGATGATTGGGACGATGCAATCGAACGTAACGGCGCCTTGATCCCGCGGCTTCCTGTCAATGATGAACAGGATCCGGTGCTGCTCGTGATCGACGCTCACGGCCATACGCTGGACAGCGTGCGGCAGAGCCGATGCAAGATGAGCGGAGCGCAGTGCCAATGACCGCCGACCCACGCGCCGCAGCGGTTATGTGGCTTAAAGAGCAGTTTTTAGACGCCGGCCTGGATAGGCATTACGCGGGTTATGGCGAAGGTGGCGACATCGACAAGTGCGCCCGCATCGCCGCCGACTTCGCGGAGCGGTTGCTACAGGCCTATGCCGACCAAGCTGGCAGCCGGTTCGACGAAGGCACGGTTATAGCGCGCGCCTGGGCCGAGGCGACGAAGGAGGATCCATGACCGACCCCAAGCGGCTGGCGGCGGAGCAGCTTGATCCGCGAGAGTCCGGCACTAAATGCCAAAATTGCCGCAAACGCTACCGCGCGGACTGGAATATTCCTGATCCGCTCTGGAAGATCGTCAGCCACGGTGGTGGACTACCGCTACTCGGCGTGCCGGGTGACAACTTGCTCTGCGGAGTGTGCATCGTCAAGCGGATCGAATACTGGCTCGAAAGAACGGAGAGGTTCGCCGCCTACGAGGTGCAAGAGCTATGAGCGATCAAGCTAGAGCACAGGCTGAGGAGCGGTTGGCGACAGCCATACTTAAGGCTGTCTATGGCAAATGGCATGTGATTGCACATCCTAGCGGCATCGAGGCCTCGCGTAAGGCAGCCAAGCTCGCCGCCGAGGAGATTGTGAAGGCGGTGCGGTACCGGGACGCACAGTGGCAGGGGCAGTATCAATACGCCACGCCTTTGGTGGCGCCGCCACCCTGGCACCTGGTCTGCGCCGAAGTGGATGCAGCGGAGGAGGGGAAGTGATGACATACCGAGAAGCATTGATGGCTGCATTGCGCGCTGTTTGGCACCATAGCGGGGCTGACGTTGTTCGGTTCGAGGGCGAGGATGCCGTGTACGAAGATCCCACGGATGAATTGCTATTGGGCATGGTGCCGGCCGAGGCCCTCAGTATATTGCTGCGTGAGGAGCCATGACCACCAACCCCGCGCGGCAGAAGGCGGAAAACTACCTTGCCAGGGAAATGGTGCGCGCTAAGACATGGGTAGAGCGCGCCCGCATCGCCGCAGACTTTGCGGAGCGGCTGGCGATGGCCGATCGCGCCATCCTGCGTGAAGCCGTGGACAACACCGGCAAGGACAAGGCATTCCTGCGCGCCGTTAAGCAGCTCTCAGTTGCCGACTACCATGCCCGCGTTCCGCTTCCCTGGGCCGAGGCGATGCAAGAGGGCGCCATTGATGAGGCTGAGCGCAAGCTGCACGCCGAGGTGCGCGCCTACCTGGCTGGCGAGCCGTGAAGCTGATCCTGGGTGTGGACCCCGGCATGAGCGGTGCCGTGGTGATGCTGCGCGACGGTGAGATGCAACCCTGGTTGCTGCACCAGGACTACATCATGACCGCCGGCAAGGCCAAAACCTACGACGCCGCTGCCATGGCTGCGGCACTGCGAGCCAGGCCGTGGTCGTACCGTCGAGTGGACCAGCCGATGATCGTGCTCGAAGATGTGCAGGGCCGCGCGGGGTGGAGCGCCAGCACCGCCGTGAGCCTAGCCAAGTGCCACGGCATGTACGTGGGCTGGGCCAGCGCCTGGGGCTGGGAGCTGGTTGTGGTGCAGGCCAGCACCTGGCACCGCGCGCTGCGGCTGGGCAAGCCATCGGGCAAGGTCACGGCCAAGCAGCTGGCCCTGCAGTACGTGAGCCAGCGGTTGCCGGGTTTCGACCCGCGCATGGCGGGTCGCTTTAAGAAGCCGCACGATGGCCTGGTAGATGCCGCCTGCCTGGCCGCCTACGGCGCGGCTGCCGTGCTGATCGAGGACTCTCTGCTTTCGCGATGAACAACCTGTCACGCCAGCGCCGATGGCAACTCGACAAGCAGCGCGCCGGCCTGTGCACGCTGTGCGGCCACGGCCGCCTGACGCACTACGCGGCGCGCTGTGACCGATGCACCATTGAGCAACGAGTGGAGCGCCGCAAACGCTTGGGCACACGCACCATGCATGCGTGCATAGTCAATGACAATGGCCGTCCCGGCGGCCGAAAGCCCCCAACCACATGAATCGCTTTTTCGACACCACCCCGCGTGACCGCTACGTGGCGCACTGCGAGCGCTGCCACCTGCGCATGATGCTCGACGGCAAGGACCCCAGCAAGGCCATCGAAGCATTTGACCACTCGTTCTGCCTGGGGGCGGGCAACTTCACCGTGCAACGCGTCATGTGGCGCAAAAAGGTGCGCGCCAAGGACACCTGCCGCATGGCCGAGCGCATCTACAGCCCGCGGCTGCCCGACCCCAGGCCAGGCGAGTGCAGCTGGATGTGCCGCGGCAGCCTGTCGCCCATTTGCGTGTGCGATGGCTGCCAGGGGGCCCAACATGGCGCCGTGCAGGTCATCGACCCGCTGGCCCCACCTGCGAACATCACCGCGCTGGCCGAGCGCATTCAGCGGGCACGGCCCCGCGGTGACTGGCCCGGGAGGAAGAGCACATGACCAGTGAACACAACTGGCGCGCTGAGCGTGACCTGGCGCTATGCCGCGCGGTGGAGGAGGTTGTCTATTCGATGTATGACCCGCATCCGGAAGGACCGGGCGGTGGATTGTCCGTTGACAGGCTGCGCAGCATCATCGCCAAGGTCGATGCTTCGCTCGGGCAGGACTCGCCGAGCCCTGCCGGCGCTACGGGTGCTAGCGCCGCACCGAAGCCAGACGTGGCTGCACCCACCTCCTTGTCGGCGCAAGCGGAAGAGTTAGGCGGCATCATCGGTCAGGTCGTATGGCAGGCCAAGCGCGCCGAGCAGCAGCGCGCGGTGGACATCATCAAGGCCCTCCGAGGATTCTGCTGGTGTGAGCATGGGGTCGGCAATCCGATGGTGCACGGCCACTCACGCGCCTGCCTGGCCGCTGGTGCCTACATCGCCGAGTTCCACGAGTTGGCCAAAAAATGACGCAGCGAACTGACAGCCAGCTCGACCTGCTCACGCCCGACTTTGACGGGCGCACCTATGCGCGCCCGCTCGATCATGCCCGCCTGAGCACATCGCTCGCCCGTGTGTACAGCGCCCTTTCCAGCGGCCTCCCCTGGACGCTGCCCGACCTGGCGGCCGTGGTCGGATGCTCTGAGGCTGGGGCATCGGCCAGGATTCGCGACTTGCGCAAACTCAAGTTCAAGCGGCTGTATCCCAACGGCGGCATTGTCTCCTCGCGATTGGCCGGCGGCCTGTGGACGTATCGGATGGTGCCGCCACTCGCGCCCTGAGCCGTCGCCACGCGCGCTGCTCATCGGACGCGGGCAGTGCGTGCAGGCGCAGCAAGGCCCCCGGAGTGCCCCCCGGGGGCCTTTGCTTTTGCTGGGTGCGGGAGCCAGAGTCGAACTGGCCGCGCCTGGGTTATGGGCCCGGGCCACCCCCACGGGTTCCCGCAGCAGTGCAGTTTACCAGTACAGGCCCACCGCCACCCCCAGCTCGCCGTTCCATGGGTACACCGCATCGTCGTCGTCCACCCACGTGTCGCGCACCGTGTAGCGCAGCCCGGCGTACAGCGGGTCCACGTCGAACTCGAAGCCCGCTTCCACCCCCAGCGCCAGCTTGTCCGGGCCCGTGGGCACGGCCAGCACCACCGCCGCGTGGATGTACGTGGGCACCGACCCGAGGTTGCCCAGGCCGCCCTGGTACAGCCCCAGCTTGGCGAACGCCGTACCGTCCCACGGCACCACCTCCCGCTCGGCCAGGATGTCGTGCAGCGTGTACCCCAGGCCGAGCCACAGCGGATCGGTGGCCAGCTCGACCCCGGCGGTCACGCCGTTGGTCCATGCGGCATGGTCGCCCGACGTGCGATCCGAGTTGAACTCGATGTACGGATGCGTGGCCACGCCCCACAGCTCACGCTGCGGGCGCCCGCGCTCGTCTACCTCGTCGGCCTTGTGGTCGGCCTGGGCCACGCGGGGCCCCATGAGCACCGCCAGTAGAGTGGCGGCCATGATCCAGCTTCGCATCGTTACCTCCCATCTGTGAAAAAATGGCGCCGCCCGTATTTAGCGGGCGCGCAACGAGCCCTCGCGAGCACGACCGAACCAGCGCGTGAGCGTGGCACCGACAAAGGCCAGGATTTGCGCCACGATGAAACTGCGCATGCCGGGGAAAATCGTGTCGCTCGTGGCCTGCAGGTCGGGCACCGGAATGGGCACCCCCGCGCCCAGGCTGTCCACCTGGGCCCATGCGGCCCGTGCCGCCAGGGCCAGCCCCACTACCGCCCCCATGATGAGCACGCTGCGCACCGCCACGGCGCTGGGGCGCAGCGGGGGCTTCACCAGGTTGCTCATGGCCCAGCCGCTGGTCAGCGCTGCATACACCAGCGCCAGCTGCAGGTTGAAGGCATCCCAGTCGAGCGGCGTGATAAGAACCACCGCCAGCACGATGCCAAACGCCACCCCCCACAGCAGCACCGGGCGCAGGCGCTCGGGCACCCACCGATTGATGAACTCCTGCACCGGGCTGCCCAAGCCAAACAGCAGGAACACCCAGCCGGGAATGTACTCATTCATATGACCTCCACACGGGGCCTCCGAAACAGAATCGCATTGCCCCATTGCTGGTGCAACTCGTAGCCGGCACCCTCCTGCGCCCACGCGCTCTGCACCCCAGGGCCAAACTGTGGCCACCAGTCGTCGAGCAACAACCACGTGGGCTGCAACGCCCGCGCCAGGCGCAGGTCACTAGCCACCGTGTCGTGATCGTGACCACCGTCGATGAACATGAGGTCGGGCCCGGCGCCCAGGGCCATCGCAACGGCCGTCGCCGACAACTGGCGCGAGTCGGTGTTGATGAAAAAGAACCGCCCCGGGTGCCGCCGCTGCACCACCGTGACACCAGCCAAGGCCGATGGATTGGCTGTCCAATCGACCGACACCACCCGGCGAATGCCCGGCGCCAGCCCCAACAACATGCTGGCACTGCACCCCGCGCCGAAGCCGATTTCAACAACGTGCTCGGGCTGGGCCATGGCCAGCACCGCCTTGAAAAAGAACAGGCTGTGCGCCTCGCTGCCATACATGGCATCGCGCGGCAGGCCGTAGGTCAGCTGGGCATACTCCTCGGCATCGGCGACCGAGTGCCGGCGGTACTCAGCCACCTGCTCGTCGGTGGCCGTGGGCTGGCTGTCGTAGTCTCGCGCGCTCATGGGTGCTGCAGCACCATGCCCGAGTGCACCGGGTCCACCGTGGCCCGCACCGGCTGGGGATGGCACGTGGCCAGGAACTCGGCCGTGGCCTCGGTGGCCCCCCGGCACCCGGGACTGCCGGGGTCGTCCAGCACCAACACCCCACCTGGTGAAAGCAGCCCCCAAAACCTGGGGAGCGCCAGCCAGTACGATCGGTAGGTATCGGCGTCGATGTGCACCGCGGCCAGCGGCACGGCCGGCACCATGGCCGGGTCGAACTCGCCCACGTGATACACCACGGCGTGGCCCACCAGCAGCGCCTGCACGGCCTCCAGGCTGGTGTCGCCAAAGTCGCCCGCCTGGTGGGCGTCGATGGACTCAACGGCGCTCGCCGGGATGCCCGCAAACGTGTCGTACAGGTGCAGCGTGCGGCCCTGCGCCAGGGCCAGGTGCGCCAGCAGGCGGGCCGAGCCGCCCCGCCACACCCCAAACTCGGCCAAGTCGCCCGGCACCGCCACCAGGGCCTGCACCTCGTCCCACAGGCGCTGCAGCTTGGGCCAGGGCGATGCCGCCACCACCGGGCTGGCGGCCAGCACCTCGTCAAACGTCGCCACGGGGCTCCGCCAGGGCCAGCCACCCCGCGGCTGCCGCGGGGTGGGGCATGGGCAGTGGGCTCAGCTCCTGGGGCGGGATGATGTCGTACGGCCTGAAACCCGTGCCCGCCTGCTGCATGTGCACCACCCTTTGGTCGGGCACGCTGTGCGGCCCCCAAAACCAGCTTTGCATTTCGATCGCCTTGGTGATCAGCGCCTGCCCACTGCGCACAAATCCATAGTGGAACAGAGTCACCCGGTCAACCATGCGGCGGTCGGGCCCGTGCGGCTCCACGATGCTTTCGGCATCGCCGCCTGCGGGCACCCCCTGCAGCCCGATGCGCGTGGGCTCGTCTGAGCAGGGTTTGAGCCGCGAGCCCAGGCTAATGTGATGGTCCAAGTCGCCATACAGGTTCAATCGCCGAACCCTGAACGCTTGCTGTCCCCAGCCATCGGCCGCCACCAGGGCGCGCAGCGCTGTGTAGCTCGACTCGTGCAGCACCTCGTCGGCCTGAATCATAAAGTGCCACCGGGCGCGCACGAGTTCGCGCGCGGCGTTGGCCAGGATCATCAAGCGCTCGTAGTTGCCGGCCTGCTCCCACGGCACGTTGGGAAACACTCGCACATTGCTGTGCCGTGTTTCGATCGTGCGCAACAGCGCCAGCGTGTCATCGGTCGAGTGACAGTCGAGCACCACCACGTCGTCGCACACGGGCACCAACGATTCGATCGCCGCCTCGACACAGTAATCCAGGCGCACGGCGTCACGCACAAACAGCGAGCCGCCAAGCCCCGTGCTCATGTTGGCTTCCTGGCAATAATGAGAAAGCTGTACCGCTCGGTCTGGTAGTGTCGCTCGGGCCGTTCAGCCAGTGGCACGTCGTCCACGTCCAGAACATTAACCAGGATTTCCGCATCGAAGGCATCGGCCAGCACCTCGGCAATCATGTCCTGGGTGAAAGCGTGCTTGTGGTCGGCGTTCCATGCGTTGTCGTAGTAGTCGCGATGCGGCAAGTACAGGCCCAGCACTCCACCGGGCTTGATCGCGAGCCACCACTGCAGCAGCACCGCGCGGAAATCGTGCAGGTGCTCAAGGCAGTGGCTCGACCACACCCAGTCTAGCGACCCAGGGGCGAATGGGAAGTCGTAGTTTAGGTCCACCTCGACCTCGGCCCCACTACCCAGCGCATCGACGCCCGTGGCCGTGGGCGTGATTTTTTCGTAGGGCCCACATCCCACATCCACCCCACGGTAGCCTACCAGGTGTGGCAGCACATGGTGGCGCACCTTGCTGGTTTCGCTCACAACAAAGAGCCTCCCCAGGGCCGACCGCACACGGCCCAGTTCGAGCGTTTCCATGCAGGCCACGTCGCCGCGCTCACACCCGCACCACTCGTACCGCGGCGGGCTGTAGCGGTGATGGCACCCAAGGCATGGCAGGTGCTCCTGCTGCACCACGGCTAGCGTTTCATGCAAGCAGCGCATGTTGGGATCAATGGCCCCAAAGAACACCACCGCGGGCTTTTTGTATGCCTGTGCCACGTGGAACGGAGCACTGTCGATGCCCACAAACGCGGCCGACCGTTCGATCACGTTGGCCAGCTGTGGCAGCGTCAGGTCGTGCAGGTTCATATCGGCATCCATGGGCGCCGCCGGCATGCCAATGCTGATGGGCCTGAACCCACGCGCCCGCACCAGGTCGGCAATGCCGGGCCACAGGCGGGCCGGCACGTTACGCCCCGGCCAGGCGGTGGGCTGCATGTGAATGGCCACGAATGGCTCATCGGGTAACCCGGCCACATGCTCCTGCGCGTACAGTTCGGGCACGGTGCGCGAGCTGTCGATGCGCACCAGGCTGGCCGTGTTGATGCGCGCCACGTATGCCGCCCACGCACTGATTTGTGGGGTGCCCTCGTACACACCGTCCAAGTCGTACACGTAGTCACACTCGCCCGCTTGTTCGGGCGACAGCACGCCGGCCACGTGTGGGTTGCCGGCGAAGACCTCGCCATAGCGTGTGGCCACAAAAATGCGCGCCTCCGGCCACTCATCGTGAATCAACCTGGGCAGCGGGCTGGCCATGAGCACATCACCCAGGCTGCCAGTGCGGCGCAGGCACACGCGCGCATCAAACCGGCGCACTCGCAGGTAGTAGCCCCACCGGGTGCGCAGGTTGGCGTGGGCCAGCTCGCGCGCCGGTGTCAGGTCGTACGTCACGCCGTGGCCGTTGTTGGTGGGCTCGTTCACGTGTGTCAGCGGCACATCACGCACGGCCAGCCAGTAGCCCCGCTGCCGCAGCCGTAGAGAAAAGTCGGCGTCCTCGCACCCAAACTGCCCGTAGAACGTCGGGTCGCACAGCCCGATGCGCTTGGCCACGTCGGTGCGCACCATGAAGCAACTACCGTCGATGTACTCCAGTGGCTCGCCCACATGGCCCACCCCGTCGTCACCCAGCCGGCCGTGGGTGCCCGAGCGCCCCACCTGCGCCACGCGCTCGTGGTCAAACCCCGCGCGCAGGCCCTCGATCAGGCCTGGCCCGGGGGTGGCGTCGTTGTCCACCGACAAAAACCACGGCGCAGTGCAGTGCTCCAGGGCGATGTTTTTGCCCTCACTGATGCCCTTGTTCTCGGCGTGGTGCAGCACGCGCACCCCGGGGTGGCTGTCGGCGACCGTGGCCAGCCACTCGGCGGTGCCATCGGTCGATCCGTTGTTGGTGATGAGCAGCTCGGTACCGGCAGGGCGGTGCTCCAGCAGCGCCGTCACGCAGCGCTGGGTGCGATCGAGTCGGTTGTGGCACAGCACACTCACACAGTATTCCCACTCGCTCACGGCTTTGCTCTCCATTTGAAAAGTGAGGGGGCGCAATGGCACCGCAGCACCGCTTTTTCTCTGCTCCACCACGTCATGGCCGAAACCACCTGAAATAGTTAAGAGCAATCGGCAGCGCGACGGCAAGGAAAACCGCCACCGCGGCAATCTTTTCCAGCGCAGCGATGCGCGTGTTCAGCTCCTTGAGGTCGGCGCTGTGCGTCTCCCTCGGCAGGTAGGCCGCCTTGTCCACCGTGGCCTGCGCGTGCGCGTGGTTCAGCTCGTCCAAACGGCGGGCCATCTCCATCGCCCGCTCGCGCTGCAGGTCGTTGTCCAGTCGGGCCGCCAGCTGCGTGGCCTTTTCCATGGCCGTGAAGCGCGCTTCGATGATCTTATCGAACGCCCCGAAGCGGAACTCCAGGATCTTCTCGAAGTATTCCTGCAACCCCACACGATTCACTTTTGATTCTCCCACCACGTTGGGTCCACACGGTGGTCGATCGTGCCATCGCGCCGCACCACAAAGTCACTCTCCGCTGGGTCACGGTTGGGCTTGTCCCGCCGGCCGATGTACCGCACCATGACATCCTTCGACTGGGCACATGCCACCCGCCACCCCAGCTCGCGCGCCCGCGGGAGGCACAACGCCACCTCGTCCAGCCCTTCGATCTGCCACCGCCCCATGGCTCAGGTCACCGTTTCGCGGTCGATCGTTTCCTGCCCGGGGCGGCACTGCAAGTGGACATGGGGACCCGAAACATGATGGAACAGCGCCACCTGGTGCTGCTCGCCCGACTGGTAGCGCCACTTTTGGTTGACCGCGGCCACCAGCTCGCGCACCACGCTGGGGGGCAGCGTGGGCCACGTGTCGTAGGGCTGCCCGGCGCGGTACATGCGCACGCTCAGGTCGGCGCCGCGGCACCCGCTCCACGGATCGCCCAGCACACGGGCCGCCTCATGCACGCTGCTGGCAGGCGGTGGCAGGCCAGCCTCGCGATAGATGCGTACCGTTTCGTCGTGGCTGCGCCACAGCTGGGTGACGTACACGTTTTCCTGGTGGGTGTACTCGGCCCACATCCAGTCGGCGATTTCACGCACTATGCTCCACAGCGTTGGGTGCAGGCTGGCCACGTCGTGGGCCACGTAGGAGCGTACGAACGTCAGCATCAGAATGGCGTGTCCGTCGAGCGGTAGAGAAATCCGAATACCGCGCAGCTGAACGATTGCGATGCCGCCAGCAGGCTGTGACGAAGGCCGATCCACTGGAAGGTGGCTACCTGTACGCCGAGGTTCCAAGTCTCATCGTAAGTGAACCCGGTCAGCCCCGAAGCTGCGAGCGATGGAAACGCTCCGGTCCAGCTAGCACCGGTATCGAAGGAAAGTTCAAAGTCCGCTGCGGCGTTTACTCCATCCCTGGACGAGAAGGCCGTGATCCACAACCGGTCGTACACGCTCTTTTGTGGGTTGTATGGATAATAGCCGAAGTATTGGGAGACGCCGAATATGGGCGTAGCCACGTCGAAAGCGAACTTGTAGCTCCAGATCGGCAAGGCCGGCGTGATATAGTCCGTGATCACCTGGTTCATCTTGCTCGATGCAACCGGGCGCTCCTGAAAAGCCCAAATCACCTTGGCCTTGGACATTAAAACACCCCCCAGCAGTCATCATCCAGTCCGGTCTGATCGGTGTCAAGCCCGAGGTAGCCGCCGCACTCGCCACTCACAATTTCCGAGTCCACTTCGACTAACTCCATGGCCGCCGTCAGGTCGCCCGTGATGTTGCGGTCGATCGAAACGGGCTCCGTGTAGCGTGGCCCCACGGTGGGCACCAGGCTGTCGATGCGGAACACATCGCCCATGTCCGCTGCCAGCCGCTCGACCTTGGCTCGCACCGTGTAAATGCGCCGCGGGTCCTTGTACCGGTCGTAAAGCGCCAGCGCAATCGACTGCATCCAGGGCAGGTTCGAACCATCGTACCCGCGGAACTGCATGGTGCTCGGGGCCGGGAAAATCTTGTCATACTTGGCGAAGCTGTCATTGTCGGCCGCCGATGGCGAAGCAAACCCGGCGGTGAACTTATTGTTTGACTCGCTGAACGCGTGCTCCACGCTGTACTCGTTGTAAATCGGCAGGTGCGCGATCGCCAGCTCCATTAGGTCGTCCGAGCTGCAAAGCACCGGGGGCTCGTCGATCACCCGGGGCATAAACGACGCCACGCCGATGTTGCCGTTGGCCTTTTCGATGAACGAGCACCCCAGGTGCAGGGCCAGCGCTTGCACCGCGGCCAGCAGGTTGAGCGTTTCGTCAAAGGACATGCGGGCGATCGTGGGGATGAACTCTGCCGCCGGCAGCACCTGGTCGGCCGCGGTGCCCACCAGCGCGTCCAGCGAGGAGTCGATTTCCGGCGCGGTCAGGTTGGCCCCGCGCCAGTCGAGCAGCAGCTGGCGCATGGCCTGCACGGCCGTGGAGCCCGCCGCCGGTCGCCACACCGTGCGCAGGCTCGTGGTGCTGTTCTTGGGGGCGGTGCGCTCGGCCGGCGGTAGGGCCCGGGGGTCCTCCCGGATGTCCCCCGGGCGGGTGGTGTCGATCGCGATTTGCCCGCTCGTGCTGGTAAAGCTCCCGGGCACGCCGTATTGGCCTTCGCCATCGAAGCCCGTGACACTCCCAGTAATGAAAAAGCTGGGCAGCGTGATGCCATCCGGGATGGCGTCGCTGGTAAAGGTGAGCGTCCAGGTTTGGCACTTGGTGGCCAGGTTGCGCGTGCCTGGCGACTGGTTGAGCAGCGTCAGGTTGCCCAGGAACCACCCAGTGGCCGGGGCGTTGGGCACGATGCCCAGCGCCGGGCCCAGCCCCACGGCTCCGCTGGTGCTGACGATACGCCCCACGCTGTTGGCCAGCAGCGGGCGATCGAACATGGCCTGAAACCGGTCGGCAATTTTCAGGTACCCACGCCCCCTGGTGCTCTGCTCTTCCAGCACCTGGCCGATGAATCGGGTGAGGACGGTTTCGCCCATGCGCAGCGCGATGAGCACCCGCTTGCCCAGCCAGCTGGGTTCGCCAGTGGCCGGATCGCGCAGAAAGCTGTTGGGGTTGGTTTCAATGAACAGCTCGTCGGTGTCGGCAAACTCCAGGTCCGCGTCCGAAGCACGATAGTCGCGGAGCAAAATGTCCCGCTCCTGGCGCAGCGGCCGCGCCAGCGTGAGCCGACCCGAAAGGTCGAACTCCTGCGTGCCACCAGGATCGAAGATGATCGACGCGCAAAACCGGTCGAAAGGGGTGGGCGCGGGCTCACTGCCCCCGCCACTGGGTAGGCTATCGCCGCCGCTGGGTGTGGGTGGAGGTGGTGGCTCGAAGTCCACCTGGGGCCAGAGCGTGGTCACGCGCAGGATCGAGCCGCCGGCAAGGGTGCGCCCGCGCACCCCGATAACCATGCTGCTAATTTCAAGCAGCGTCCACGGGTTGCCGGTAAACGGATTCAACTGCTCCATCGAAGCGTAAAAGTTTTGCGCGGAGTTGATATTTGCAGCTTCCGCTGTTAGGTCCTGGAAGTTCACACATGGCGTACCACCACAGCCCACATCGCTCGACTCGGCCACGATGCGAAATCGTGCACTGAGGCCAGGGGCCGCGGGCTGCTGAGAAATCGCACAAAACTGTACGCCATTTACGATGGATGCCGCGTCGATACCGGCGTCCGCCGTGGGCTCCAGCAAAATAGACTGGCACCGCGCCACCCCACCGGCCCCCGAAATGGCAATGTCCGTGGTGGCTCCGTCGAAGGGCCTGGCCAGTGCCTGCCAAGCGGTCGCCGCGCCGGCCACCGCCCACACACCATCGCATGCGCCATCGAGGCTGCCGTCCACCGCCACCACGTGCCCCGGCGCCGGATAATCGACCGAGGCCACCACGGCCGCGCCTTCGAGGGCAATGTCGTCAACGGCCAGCGTGTGTGTGCCGGCGTTGTCTGTTTTGCCGATGAGCAACCTCAGCACTGGGTTGGCCGATGCGGTCGTCACGTTGGTGAACTCCTGCGTGCGCACCGCGGCACCATCGGCCCGCAGTTGCACACTAATCGTGCCGCCCGCGGCCGAATTGTAAATACCTGTGATTTCGTTCCACGTGTTCAGTGCCAGTGGCGTGCTGCCTGCCGTGCCATCCACCGTGAGCACGCCAGTGGTGCTCATCGTGAACGTGGAAATTGTTGTGAGGCCCGCCAGACGCATCACCATCCGACCATTGATGTCGGGGTAGGCCAGCACTTTCAGCCAAACGCGGAAGGACGCCGCGGCGAACGTGAGCGTGGTGGATGATTTGCCGTCCGCATCGAAAGCCCATGCGAGGCTGATATTGGCTGCCGTCACGCCACCATTGGTGATCACGCAGCCGTAGTCGCCGCTGCGCTTTTCGGCAGCCGCAGTGGAAAACGCCACCGCCCCGGCCACACTATCCCCGTTAAGGGAAATCAGCGCGCCGGCTTCGAACCCCTCGATGCGTGTCAGGGTGTGGGCCATCGCGATGAGCGCCTACGGCGGGTCCATGGTGATCATGCCGAGCGGATCAAACGGGTGGCCCACCGTGTCGGGCAGCGTGATAAACACAAACCGATGCACAGTTTGCTCGTCCTGGCTGAACGTGTACGTGAATGGACTGTCCATATAGGCTCGCCACAAGTGCAGATTGATCATGCGGGGCGATGGGCAGTCGTCCGCTGTCGCCGGAAACTCTCTCTCAAACCGTAGCTGGTACACGGGGGCCACGCGCACCGTGCGCAGGCTGATTAGCCGCGTGCCGTCAATCTGCGAGTCTAGGTTCTCGTTGAGCAGCCGCGCAAGGTTCTCCTCCGAAAAGCTGTCCCCCGCCAGCTCCAGCCGGTAGGCCGCCGTGGCCACCAGTGGGCTGGCCACCTCGTCCGCCCCCAGGAACACGCGGCGCGTCTCGCTGTCGCCGATGTAGTCCACCAGCGAGAAGTTCCCCGCGTCGTGCTCGTCCGTACCCACGGTGATGAACAGCCGGCCGGTACCAAACAATACCGGCGGCAGGCACCCGTCGAAGGGATTGATAATAGCCACGGCGACTAGCTCCCCTCCGGGGGCTGGCAGATGATTTCGCGCGTTTCCTTCCACGTCACCGACTTGTCCCACTGGGCAAAGCGGCGCCCCCGCACCCAGCGCTCGGTCATGGTGGGTTGCTCGGGCCAGAATACGGTGAAGCTGCTCGCGGGCTCTTCCAGGTAAAAGGGCATCAGAGTGAAGCTGGCGCGCAGTAGGCGCACCATTTCCAGCTTCTGCAGGGTCGATTGCTGGTAAATGTTGAACAGGAAGTCGAACTCGTAGCGCACCTCGCCCACGTACACGAACGACAGGTTTCCGGCCTGGGCCATTTGCTCGACCACGATTTGCTCGTGCCGCACCTCCAGCTCCACCACGTCGTCATCCGTGAACCACAGCTCCCCCGCGGGCAGCAGGTCATGGGCGACGCGCACCACATTGCTCACAGCGATTGCTCGTTAAGTTTGCGCTGGCGCTCGCGCAGCCGGGGTAGCACCTTGCGGTCGGTGGCCTCGGCCCAGGTGAAGGGCCCCGGCTCGTGGATTTGCACCGTCACACCTGGGGCCGCCGCCGCGGCGGCCACCGGAGCCACGCCCACTCCGGCCGATAGGCTGCTGGCCTGAGCGGCCCGCCCCAGGATCGAACTCTCACGGTCCTGGAAGCCCACAAACCCCAGCGACTGCTGCACCGCCTTGCCAATCTTGGCCAGGCTAAAGCCACCCGAGAACACCGCCAGGATGGCCTGCAAAATGGTGGCGCGGATGATGGCGCGCGCCAGGTCCTTGAGCAGTTGCTTGAAAAAGCCCTGGAAGGCCAGCTTGGCCCCCAGTGCCGTGTCGAGCAGCGCATCGCCAAAGCCGCTGGCAATGGTGGTCAGCCCGTTGAGGATGGCGTTGCCCTGGCCCAGCGTGGTGTTCATTTCTTCGGCCGCAAGATCGGCGGCTAACAGGGCAGCGCTTAGCTTTTCGGCTGAAGTGGCCGTTTCCTCCACCAGGGCTGGGGCCTCCTGCAAGGGCTCGGTTTCGATGCCACCACTAGCGCGCAGCGGATCGCCAATGCCCGCCGCCTGCTCCTGCGTTAGCGGGCCCTGCACGCCACCCTGCCGTAGCTCACCGCGGCGTCGGGGCAGTGCATCCACCGAGCCCGTGAGGTCGCGGAAGGACTGCGCCAGTTCGTTCGAAAGTTCCAGCTGAGCCTGCGCCGCCACAGCCAGCACTTCCTGCAGGGCCTTGGCCGCCTCGGGTCCGGTGTCGGCAATGCCGCGCAGCCCGGTGACCAGCTCCTGAAAGCGCGGGCTGAGTTCGGGCATCGTGCCCGCGAGGTCCCGAGCCAAAGCCACGACCGGCCCAATGGCCTTGTCCACTTCGCTGAACGAATCCACCAGCGCGTCCAGCGCCTCGGTGGCCGTGAGGGCCGCTTTGCCAGTGCCCTTGATTTCCTCCTCGGGTGAGGCCTGGCGCATTTCCAGCCACTCCTCGCGAGTGGTTTGCAGCGCCTCGGTGTAGCCACCAAGCTCTTGCTTTGCCTGGGCGATGGCCTTCTTGTCGTTGACCATTTGGGCAAAGAACAGCTTGGCCGCGGCCGTGGCCACACCCAGCACCCCCGCCAGCTTGAACGTGGCAAACCCAAGGTCCTGGAACAGCAGCACCGTGCCCCGGAGCACCACCTTGCCCGCCTTGATAAAGGCTTCGAGCAGGGCGTTGATGCCCGGCAGCAGCTCGCTGGCAATGGCCTGACCAAACCCCACGGTCAGGCCGCTGAGCTTTTGCAGGTTGTCGCCGAAGTCATCGGCATCGCGCGCAAACTTGGGCCCGATCACGATGCCCAGCTCGGCGGCTTCCTTGCCAAACGCATCCAGCCCGGCGGTGCCTTGCGTTAGCAACGGCACCAGGGCGGGGCCCGCCTGGCGCCCCAGCACACCGGCCGCCGCCGCGGCCTTGAGCGTGGGGTCCTGGATGCTGGCCACGCCATCGGCCACTTCACGGAACAGCTGCTCGCTGCTCTTTAGGCCACCGTTGGCATTGCGGATGTCGATATTGAGCTTCTTAAACGCCGCACCCGCAGCCTTGTTGCCGTTGGCCGCCGCTGCCGTGGTGCGGGTGAGCGCGCGCAGCCCGGACTGCACCTCACCGAAGGAAACGTTCGACTGTTCGGCCGCAAACTTGAGCACCGACAGCGACTCGACCGACTGGCCCGTGCGCTGGCTCACCACGGTGAGCGCATCGGCCAGGGCGATGGCTTGCTTGCTTGCGGCCACCGCTGCCGTGGTCATTGCGGCCAGGCCACCGGCAGCCAGCAGCGCCGCGGGGTTGGTGCCAGCGACTTTCTTGATGAAGTTCTCGACCAGCTGGCCAGCGGTTTTGTTGTTGTCGATAAACTGCTTGAACCCGGCGCTGTACTTGTCGATCGACGCGCGGGCACCAGCCAGGTCGAGCACCAGCTTGGTGCTGATGATGTTTTCGAAAACGGTCATCGCTGCCCGGGCCCGCGCGGCAGCCGCTTGGCCGCCAGCTCTTCAGGGGTAACCGTGACCTGGCGAATGGGAAGGCGGGCATCGGTCAGTTGCTTCATCGTGATGCCCTGCTGCACCGGTACCGGCCGGCCGCCCACGTCGCCCCGCTCAAGCCGGGAGAGTTCACCACGCAGCGTACTAAACAGCCGCTTGGCGCTGGCTTCGTCCTTGGAGTAGGGGTTGTGTACGGCACTCAGCATGAACAGGCTTTCAACCACCGCGCGGTGTTGGGCTGCCCGCGCAAACAGTACGATTTGGCTCCATGTTAGGCGCTTGGTAACGGTGTCGTAGTCGAATCCGGCGGCGACGAGGCCGCCGACGAGCTGGGCACTACGGAACTCCCATTGCTGCTCCCGCCGCTGCTGCTGCTGGGCGCCAGCAACCCCGCCGCCTGCTGGCGCAGGTGAAAAAAAGCCTTCACCATCGGCTCCTGCGCCTTGAGCACCAAACTGGCCAGCTCGAAAAACACGCTCCCCGGTAGCTGCTGGATCTCCGCCGGCTGCAGCGTGGTGCTCTCGGACATGATCGAAATGACCTCATCGGCATAGTTGTCGATCAGCCCCAGCATCATCGTGGCCTGCTGGTCGCTGGTGGCCTGCTCGGCCTGGGCGGCAAAGCTGCCCAGGATGCCCACCAGGTCGCGCAGGTGCAGACGCAGGCTGCCGGCCGCCAGCTCGCGCACGATAAACTGCCGCCCCTGAATGGCGACGGGCGGCGGGGCGTTCCACACGGGGTCGTTCATCTTTGGGCTCTCCACCTTTCCATGGTTTGTTGGTACCCGCGGCCGGCTGCCGATAGGCACCGGTTGGGCGGCACCACCAGCTGTGTCCAGCCGCGGGTGTCCGGCTGTGTTTACGATGCCGGGCAGGTCCCCGACAGGATGGCGTACCCGAATGGATCGTTCGGGTTGGCGCTCTCGCACTTCAACGAGCGGATGATACCGGGCATCGTGGCCGGTGTTTCGCGCTCGAAGTTGAGCGTGAATTCGCTGAGAATGGCTGCTCGGTGGAACACGATTTCCAACGTGCGGGTACCGCATGGGAAAAAGTGCAGCAGCCGAGCGCCATACGTGCGCACACAGCGGCTGCCGGTGAACGGGATTTTGCATCCCTCGGCCACGTTGATCGTGTCCTCGTTGAGCAGGGCGGCGATGTTGTACGCGTTGATGGTGTCGGTGGTGAAGTTGATGAAGTAGTCCTTGCCCAGCACGAACAGAGCGTCGAGCGAGTTGGTCTTACCGTCGCGATGCTCTAGCGTGTTGGGCGTAAACTGGAACCCACCGGCGTCGATGTTGCCCACCAGCTGCTCGGCCGCGTTCGCGGGCTGGATGTACAGATCGAACGTACCGATCGTGAACGAAGGGTCCAGGCTTTCGGTGCACAGTGCCGGATTCGGCATGGCTTCAGTTCTCCTCCCCTGTTATGGCGTGCCGCATGGGTGGCACGGCACCGTAGTCAAGCCGCGCGCAACCACCAGCCAGTTGAATCGCGAAGCGATTTGCCAGTAGTGGTGCTCGTTGTTAAACTCAAGCGGCTGCACGTCTCCGCCGTGCACTCGCCTCATCACGAGCAGGTTGCCATCGCACGCCAGGGGTAGCGCGCCGGTGTTCGTTCCTTGAATCCACCCCAGGATTCTCCGCACGTGGTCGTAAATGTCCAGCGCCCACAGGTCGCCCGCGCCGGCCACCGTGCCGTCCTCCAGGCGGATGGTTTCGCGCGCGAACACGCTCACCACAAAACTCCATCGCTCAACCCACGGCGGCGTGGTGCCAAAGGCTGGTGCCGTGCTAAACCGACCATAGGTGACTATGGCGCGATGGAAGTCACTGGGCCAGCCCATTTGCTCGCGCCGGATGGGGCGCCCCGGGTGGCTGTTGGTGGGCTCGTCGCAAAAGGCATCCGTGCCGTGCGTCTCGTCCCGGTCGGCATCCAGCAGCGGCAGCAGGCACGCATCGGCCCACAGGCTATCGCCAACGTACGTGGCCAGGTCGCGTGCCGGGGTGCCGCTCATGGGCGCTCCCACTGGACATAGGCCGGGCGGATTCCATTCTCATAGATGTAGCGGTTCACGATGCCCACGGACTGCTCGGTGGCAGGAAACAAGTAGCCCCCGTCGGGCAGGTTCTCGATCTTGCGGGCATAGATCACCCACGTGCCAACGATCGACTCCACGCGCCGCGCGCTCACTTCGCCCAGCTGTGTGTTGATGCTGCGGCGCAGGTTGCCCGTGACCACATGGCCCTTTTCGGTGAGGATTTCCTGCGCGCGCGCCTGCACGATTTGCCCCGCCCCGAGCATGGTGCGGGGAGCGCCGTCCCGCACATCGGCCAGGATCTTGATGGTCTTTTTCTGGATCATGCGCAGCTTGCTGTTGGTTTCGGCCAGCGTGTGCGCGGTGTACTTAGCCACTCGGAAACCCCCTTGCCGCTAGCAGCGCCGCCACCTCGGCATAGGCCGTTTCGCGGTTGGCGATGCCCCCGGCACTGTCGTCGTCCGTGAAACCAATCCATCCACCATTTTCCTGCCAGTGGGCGATGGCCTCCGGCACGCCCTGGACCGCGTTCGGAACATCATGGCACTTGATCGAGAGGATGTTCCGCGGGTCCGTGAGGAACCCCGCCTTGGCATTGGCCCAGCGCTCGGGCTGGGTGCTGCCATCGGCGTTGTTGTTCCAAGCGTTCTCAAAAAGCCAGGGCTTGGGGATCGAATCCCCACTGACCGCCACGTGCTCCCCGTTCTTAATCGCATAGCGTGTCGCACCGAGCGCCGTGGCCACCCCGGTGTAGAGTGCCATCAGACCGGCTCGGTGGGTCGCCCACGTGCCACCCTCGCCAAAGGCGGCCTCGGTAGCGGCATAGTCGAGCGCCGTCAGCTTGGGGCTGCCCTCCTTGACGTTGCCGTGGCCGGACTCGTTGAGCGGATTCGACTCGACAAAGAACGACGGCAGGTTGAGCCACGCCTGGTCGAGGAATACCCCGCTGGCCGGCGCCAGCAGGCCCCCGGGCGCCAGCGCCAGCGCCACCATTTGCGCCACCAGCGCCGCGCGCTCATCGGCAATGATAAGCCCATGGGGGATCAGCTCGCGCTGCTCGGGCTGGGGCCCGGCTGGTGTGGCATTGAACAGCGCCACCGTGTTGCCCACCCGAAAGCGCCGGTGTGAGGTCGAGCCCGAGAACTGCACGTTATCGCGCAGGTAGTTGAACCACGTGGCCAGGGGTGGCGTCGTGCCCCCGAAAAGCGTGCCCGAGAACGGGTAATCGAGGATGGTGTAGTAGCGCCACCAGCGGCGCCCTGCGGCCACCAGGGCCGCGATTTCGGCCAGCTGCAGCGGATCGTCAAACTGAAGGTTGTAAATCAAGCCATCGAAGTAGGGGAGCGCTTGCCACCCGAAGATTTCGTTGTTGGCCAGGGGCCGCATGATGAAGTGGGTTTGCGTGGCCCCTGCGCCCCCCGCCCCGCCCGGGGGGGCCGTGGTTTCGTACGGCACCGTTGCCGGCGGCGGGCAGCCGTCCTTCACAATGGTCAGGCCGTACTGGATCATGGCCCCATAGGTGAGGCCAGCTCTCGGGCGGGGCGCGGCCACTACGTCGTAGCACTCGTTGTTCTTTACGTCGTGGAACACGTCTCCGATCATCACGGTCTTTCCGTTGTGGCTCGGGTTGGCCAGCGCCTTGTACGCGTTGCCCCGCTGCTGCTCACCCAGGGGCACGCGCTCGCGCAGCTGGTGCTGGTCGGGATAGATGCGCACCTTGTACCGCTCGATAATGGTCTGGAACGCTTGGTATGTGCCGTAGGCGCCATCATTCACGCGCAGCCGGCGGTACACCCGCACCCAGCGGTCGGGCAGGTGGCTGCGGCTCGTCAGCGTGTACGGGCTCGGGTTGGCCATGGCGCGCGTGCTTTACACCACTCCCACGATGACCCCGGCGTTGAACCGGCTGAGGATGGCATCGACCTCGGGGAACCCGGTGCCGTTGCTGGTGCGGGCCTGTGTCCAAATCTTGCGCAGCGTGTAGCTGCGATCCCCGGCGATGCTTTCCGACTCGTACGGCGTGTCCATCGGGCCCGTGGGGCATTCGCACACCGCAGCGTGGGCGATGAGCAGCCCCACGGCCTGCTGGATTTGCAGCGGCACCTGGGCAAAGGCGCCCCAGGTGCCCGTGATGGCGATGTTCATAAAGCCCTCGGGCCACACCCCGCAGCCCACCCCCAGGCCGTGCCACGGGGGCACGCCGGCCAGGGCGTTGCCCAGGCGCCGGCCAAAGCGCTGCATGTTGCCCAGGCCAAGGATGGTGCGCCCTCGCCCGATGCGCACGCTGGCGGGGTCGATGGTGCCGGTGGCATCGCTGCCGCCGTTGCACCCCAGGACTTCGATCGACGTGATGGACTGAATGGGCCGGTAGACGTTTTGCGCCGGCTTGCCGCTGCCGTTGAACGTGCGCGTTTCGAACACGGGGAGGAACACCTGGCCGGCGATCCACTCGATGGTTTCCTGCGCCAGCAGGATCATCGTGGCCAGCTGGGCATCGGTCAGCTCGGTGGCCTCGGGCAAGAACTGCCGGGCAAAGCCTACCGTGACGTACGGCGTGCCGGCGGTGGATGTGTCCACGGTGAGCACCTGGAACGCGTTGGTGAACACCTCCTCGGTGCCGCCGCTGCTTGCCGTGGCGTACCACCGGTCGTAGTGCACGGTCGGCGGCTCGTCAGCGGGCACGGGCCACTCGACATGGAACAGGCCCACGCCGTCGTGCACTGTGCTGGTGAACGTGGCGATCACGGCAAAGTTGGCGTCCAGGATCTCCACCTGGCGAATCTCAAACGGGTCAACGGCCGACCCGCCGAGCGTGAATCGCATGCCCAAGCGCACGCTTTGGCCCTGCTGGGCGTGCCCGCGGTCAACGGCCATGCTTCACCGTCCTCTTGGCCCGCGGCTTTTCACGGGCTGCGCGGGCTGCCGATACAGTGGAAACCGATCATCGTTGCTGCCAGCGCACAGCGCTGCCGCCACTATGCCGGCGAAAAAGCCCAGGAACAGGCCGATCAACAACGCCACCCATGGAGTCATAGGGGCACCCCCTCGAAAGTGTCCACCACTGCGCCACTGCCACCGCCACCGGTGGGCGTGCAGGGCGGGTCGCACGCTTCGACGTGGCTGCGCATGCGTCCACCGTTGAGCGTGGCGGGCAGGCGCGTTTGCAGGTTGTCCAGGTCGGCCTGGGCCACCGCCATAGCCGCGAGGATGTCGTCGATTAGGTTCTGGTTGGCCCCCGCCGAGCCAGCAACCAGGTGCCCGGCCAGCCCCTCGTCCCACACTGCAGCAGCAATCACCGCGGCCGATGCCCCACTGCCGGCGTTGTTCAGGGCCTCACCGGTCGAGCCCACCGCGAGGTGCCCGGCGAGCGGCTCGTTCCACGTTTGGTCTACGATCTCATCCACGGCATCAGTAGCGATCGCATCGGCGTCAATCGCCCCCGTGGCAATCACTGCCGCGGTGATCGTTCCAGCGTCCATCGCTTCCACGTGCGAGCGCATGCGCCCGCCCACGAGAGACGCCGGTAGCCTGGTCTGAATGTTGTCCGTGTCGGCCTGGACCCCGGCGATTGCCGTTTCGAGCGTGCCCGTGCCAGTAGTCGGAGCGACCGATCCGGTGACGCCGAGCGCCTGCCGAATCTGATCCCGCTCGCCTGCCGTCCAATCGGTTGCCCCCGAAGCTGCGGCCGTTCCGATTGCCGTCCGGAGAATCGAGTAATCATTCGTCGAGATCGCCTGCGTGAAGGCGGGATCGACCGTGAGCGTATCGGTCCCGGGATTGAAGTCCGTGATCCGCCGGATCTGACCCGAAGTCGAGCCAGAGCGGATGTAGAGGAGCGATCCCTCCCAATAGTCGGCGTCCGCCTGCGTGAGAGCGGCATCGACGAGTGTGGTAGTCGAGCCTGAATCGGCGGTTCCGGTGAAGGCCGAAATGATTTCGACCGCCGCGTCTTCGGCGAGCGCGTCGGCATCGATGGCGCCGGTGGCAATCGATGCCGACGTGATCCCGCCGGCTGCGACCGAGCCGACCGACCCGTTGACGTTGCCGTTGACATTGCCGCCGACGTTGCCGGTCACGCTCCCGACCGAACCGCTGAGGCTCCCCTGAATGTCGGCGTTTAGGTCGAACCCGGCACCGGCACCGACCAGCTCCATGCCGTCGCCAGCCGTCGGAGCGATCGCATGGATGCCATCGCCACTGGTTGCCCCGCCGACCGCATCGAGCCCGTGGCCGGTGGCGCCGGCTTCGAGCCGCATCCCGGCGCCAACGCCGTCGCCGAACCCGTAGATGCCGTGTCCGCTGACGCCCGACTGCCCCACGATGCCCGAGTTGCCAGCCGTGCCCCCGCCGATCGCCTGGAAGCCGTGCCCGTTGGCGTTGGCCTGGACCCGGAAGCCGTCGCCGGACGTGGCGCCCGCGAAGCCGTGGAACCCGTGCCCCGTGGGCCCACCGTTCCCCCGCACGCCAGAGCCGGTCCCGGTGCCGACCCCGAGAAGTCCATGCCCGTTGGGAGCCCCGCCCGTGCCGACGATGCCGGCCCCTGACGTGGTCCCGCCCGTGCCGGCGATTCCGGCCTGAGTCCCGGCACCGATCGCCGAGAAGCCGGAGGCATTCCCCCCACCAGCGTTGGCAACGATGCCGGTCCCGGAGGTCGGCCCGCCCGTCGCCACGATGCCAAAGCCCGTGTCGATGCCGACGGCCTGGAAACCATGCCCGGTTGAGCCGCCGACCGTCCCGCCTTGGGCTCGGATGCCCGCGCCGGTCCCGGTCCCCTCGGCGTAGATACCGCGCCCGTTCCCGCCGGCCGTGACGGCCTCGACCGCGTCGCCCGTAGCCGTGCGGGCACTGATGGCCGGCCCAGCGGAGTTGTCGATGTCGATCGCCCCGGCGGCCGTGGTCGAGTTGATCCTGAGCTGCTCCAGGGTCAGCTTGTTGCCACCCGTGCCGTCGAGCATCGTCTCGAAGGCATCCGCCGCCGCGGCATCGCCGGAGACGCGGACCATATCAGCCAGCACGTATTCCCCGAAGCTGCCGGCAATAACATGGCCTGCGCGTAGCTCATCCCACACCGCGTCGGCTACCTGGCCGGCGGTTGGAGCGCTGCCGGCCGCTGATCCTACCCCCGTCCGCAAGATCAAGTAATTGTTGGTGCTGATCGCCTGGGTGAAAGCCGGGTCTACAGTGATCGTGTCGGTGCCCGGGTCGAACGCCGTGATCCGCCGGATCTGACCGACCGTACTACCGCTCGTGATGAGGACCAAGGAGTTGACCCAGTAGTCCGTGTCGGCCTCGGTGCGGGCGGCATCGACAATCGTGGTCGTCGAGCCCGAATCTGCGGTGCCCGACACGGCAGCAATGATCTCGTCGGCCGCGTCCGAGGCCAGCGCCGAGGCCGTAATTGAGTTGGCGGCAAAGCTCGCCGCGGTGATCCCACCGGCGGCAATCGAGCCCACCGAGCCGACCACATTGCCTCCGACATTTCCAGAGAGCGAGCCCTGAATGTCGGCGTTGATGTCGAAACCACCACCAGCGCCGACGGCCTCGATCCCGTCGCCCACGTTAGTTGCAATGGCATGGATCCCATCGCCAGACGTAACCCCGCCAGCAGCGTTGATCCCGTGGCCGGTGGTCCCGCCCTGCGCTTCGATGCCGTGGCCTACGCCATTGCCGAGCGCGCGTATGCCCGATGCGCCGCCCTGACCGAGCGCGCGCATGCCTTCGCCGCCTCCCACCGCTCCTGTGGCGAGGATCCCAACGGCCGTTCCGACGCCTCCAGCAATGGCATTGATCCCGTTGCCCGAGCTAGCGTCGGCGCGGATTCCGTCGCCCGACGTGGCGCCGGCCGAGGCCCGAATCCCGTTCCCGTCATCGCCACCTATGGCGTTGATCCCATCGCCAGTCCCGTTTCCGAACGCAATGATACCGGCGGTGCTGAGCCCGCCACCCTCGGCTTGGATGCCGTTGCCTGCGGATCCACCGATCGCGCGAAGGCCGGGGAAGTTCACGTTTCCGATGGCGGCTATCCCGCAGCCAGTCGTCCCTCCATCGCGTCCCTGAGCGCGAATCCCGTCGCCGTCCCCGGTGGTCGAGAACATGGCTCCATGCCCGCTCAACACGCCCCCGGTCCCGTTGAGGCCATGCCCGGTCGCTCCTGCGGCGGCATTGATACCGCTTCCGGATCCGTCGCCAACGGCACTGATGCCATGACCACCGCCCGCGGCGATGAAGCTCGCACCATTCCCCGTGGCGCCTCCAGTCCCGAGGACTCCGGCTCCGGAGCCCGCCCCGGCGGCGGCGATCCCTCGGCCGTTGGTCGCGCCGCCCGCGGCGTTGATCCCGTCGCCGTTGGTCGCGCCGCCCGTCGCGATGAGCCCGTGACCGGAGCCCTGGCCCGTGACCGCGAGCCCGCTGCCACTACCCCCGGTCGAGACGAACTCGCCCGCGACCCCGCTGGATGTGCGCGCCGAGAAGGCAGGCCCGGTTGAGTTGTCGATGTCGATGGCGCCGCCCGCGGCCGACGAGTTGACGCGCAGCTGTGCCACCGTGAGCACGTTGCCGCCCGTGCCGTCGAGCATCGTTTCGAGCGCATCGGCGGCTGGCGCGTCGCCCGAGATTTGCACCACGTTCGAGGCGACAGCCGACAAGCCAAGGCTTACGCCGTCGTGCGGATTTGAATTCGTCGTAACGAAATTGGCGCCGACCGGAATGGACCCGATAGCCGTGAAGATATAGCCTACGTGGTCGCCGTTGGTGTCGGCAGCACTCGGGTCGAACCTATACTGACCGAGGCCCATTTCGGTCACGGTGCCCGTGGCCGCGGCCTGCGCTCCGCCGTCGATCGAGCGATTCACGTTGGGGCTCAAGCCTGTGACGCCGGCACCCGTCGTGGTGCTGATCATCACGAAGAATACGCGCTGACCGGCGACGTTCTGGCGCAGTGTGCTCATTGCACGTCAAACCCCGTGCCCATGTTGACCTTGGCACCCCACGCGGGCGAAAAAGTCACAGCCGCTGCCATCGCTTCGAATTGCTGCTTATGGCGCCAAGTGGTCGGAGCAAAATAGGCGTATTGCTGCGTCACGCTCGGCGTCGTCACGACCGAGCCGGTGAGGGCATACGTCTCATGCGCTGAGGCGTAGCGCATCCGAAACTCGTTCGCCGGTTGACCGAGCACGTCGAATCCGTCGTAGCAACCACCACCGAGAAGGGCACCCCAATATTTCCCGATGACCCTTGCGTTGGTCGCGGTGAACGCTCCTTCTTGGTCGGCCATGAATTGCCAGCCGCGCGTCGTAGCCGCGATTCGGAAGAACGACATTAGAAGTCCATCCAGTCCTCCAACCATGTGACACTAATGTCCATGATCGGAGTGATTACGGCCGCAACCTGGATCATCGCGACGCCCGCCCCCGGGCCGATCTCGATTCCACCGGGGATCGGGTAGACCATCCCCCCTCCCTGGATGTTGTGGTAAGACACTCGCGGACCTAGATCGACTGACGAAGCCAAGAGCGTTGGTTGGACCGAATAGGCTGACATGTCGAGAAGCGCTCCCGATACCGGTGCCACCCCGAGCATCGAGTGGTTGGAGCTATTCGGGGTCACAGTTGACCCGGGTGTCCCGCGCGCCGAGATCCTTCGCAAGCGCCACGACGTTCCCGCGGTCGGCGTTCCCTGCGCGAACATGGACCAACGCAGCAACTTGATCCTCTGGGTCGAGTGCGGATTCCACAGCGCCCACACCGCATGGTCGGCGTTGTTGCCACTAGCTGCCGTTCGCCCAGCGCACGAGTACATTCTCTTACATCCAATCCTCTAGCCACGTCACCCCAATGTCGAACACGACTGAGATGGTGGCCGGGACCTGGATCATCGCGACTCCGGCTCCAGGTCCAATCTCAAGGCCGCCTGGGATCGGGTAGATGATTCCCGAGCCTTGAACGGCTGAGAACACGAACCGCGGCCCCAAGTCAACCGACGATGCAAGCAACGTCGGTTGCACCGAGTAGGCCGCTAGATCGAGTAGCACGCCGGATACCGGCGCGACCCCGAGCGTCGAGTGGTTCGAGCTGTTCGGCGTGACCGTAGAGCCCGCCGTGCCTCGGGCCGAGATTCGACGTAGCCGGCAAGCCCACCCGGCGGCTGGCGCCGCACTCTGAGCGAACATCGACCAGTTGATGACCTTGATCCGCTGCGTCGAGTGCGGATTCCAAAATCCCCACACGGCATGGTCGGCGGTCCCTGCGGTCGCCGCGTTTCGTCCGGTGACGGTGTACATTAGATCCAGTCCTCCAACCAAACCACCGTGTTGTCGTAGGCCACCGAGGCCGCGGCATTGAGCTGAATCATCGCGATCCCCGCCCCGGGAGGGATTTCGATGGCACTATCGAAGTCCAGGACCACGCCGCATCCTTGAAGCGTAGCCATAATCCATGGCTCTCCTATGTCCACCGCGCTCGCGAGCAGCGTGGGTTGAACCGTATAGGCACCCAGGTCGAAGAGCGCGCCCGATGGCGGGGCCACTCCTAGCAGTGAGTGGTTCGAGCTATTCGGCGTCACCGTCGATCCCGCCGTGCCTCGGGCCGAGATTCGGCGCAGGCGACAGCTCCACCCACCGAGGGGGTTTCCGCCTTGCGCGAACATCGACCACTGGATGAGGCGAATCCGCTGGGTCGAGTGCGGATTCCACAGCGCCCACACCGCATGGTCGGCGGTTGCTGCGGTCGCTGTGCTTCTTCCTGATGCCGAGTAGGACATTAGCCATCCGTTGTGTCATCGATCGGCGGCGTCGAAGCCACCGGCGCCGTTACATACCCTTGTGGCAAGACCGGCACCCACTCGTCATCCTCGGTCTCGCGCCAGAACACCTTAAGGTTCGGCGGCACGCTTTGTGTGTCGGCCGCCACCATGAGGAAAGGCCCGTCCTCCTGGTCCGAGCTGTTTACTAGGTCGGCGATCAACTCGAAGGCTTCTGCCCAGGTCACCATGTGCTTTGCTCCCTTCATTAATTGGCCTCTGCCAGGGCGCCAAACTGCACCGGCTGCCATGCCGGCGCATCGGCTGGTGCGGCCAGCGCCGCCCGGTAGTGGTAGGGCGGTGAATGCTGGGCCATCCATTCGATCTCTTCCCACACGCGGGTGGGGGTCACGGCCACTGCGCACTTGGTTTCACCCGGTGGCAGGCCACACGTCGGCGCGTGGTAGCACGGGGCACAAGGCACACCGGCATACAGCGTGCGCACGTGGGTGTAGTGCACGGCCCGGGCCTCGGGCACCACCGTCGTGAAGTAGCCCACCGTGCGCACGCGCAGTGCTTCGGCCAGGTGCACCACGCCCGTATCGGGCGTCACCAGGAAGTCCAGGCTCGACACCACTGCGATCAGGGCCGGCACGGTCAGATGCCCGGCCAAGCTGCGCACCCCGGCAGCGGCCAGGCGCGGCGTCAGCTGGTGGGCCACGTCGTCCAGCAGCACAGCGCGCATGCCGTGGTCAAAGGCCAGCTCGGCCAGGTGCTCGACGTGGCGCAGTGGCCAGTTGCGCATGCCCGACTGGCTGTGGCTGCCCACCGCGATACCCACCACCGGGCGCCCATGCTCCAGGGCGCCCGTGATGCTGCTCCCACGCAGCACCTCGTCGGGGTGGGGCACCATCGGATACGCCCAGGCGTCGGGGGCCACGCCGTTGAGCAGGTACTTGGCGAACACCGCCAGGCGGTCGTATCGCTCGCGCCCGTCGCGCTCGCTGTAGCCGCGCAGGTCGATGCACCACTGAAAGCGCCCGTGCAGGTCGCTCAGGGGCACGGTGCGGTGCAGGAACGTGGCGTCGCGCATCAGGGGCACAAACTCGTGGCTCGTGGCGTAGGTGAACCGCAGCGCTGGGTACCGCTGGGCCAGGGCGCGCAGCCCGGGCAGCACCATGAGCACGTCGCCCAGGCCGCCGGTGCGAATGACCGGCACCTCGGTGCCGGCGGGAGCGCGGGCCAGCCGGCTGGGGTGCGCCATTTGCAGCTCGTGGTTGGGGTCCTCGAAACCCTGCGTCAGCAGGAACAGGTAGTCGCCATCGGGCACCACCTGCGGCTCACCCCGGCGGAAATGCCGCCCATTGTGCTGAAAGGTTAGGCTGCGGCGCAGCACGATCTCAGGCACGGGTGGGGTGGTCCTTTCGGTTGTTCGGTCGCCCCTTTGGGAGGCTGGGGCTGGGCAGGTGTGTTGCCCCCGCTTTGGGGCTTGGCAGGGTGCGCGGCCCACGGAGGTGGCGCCCCAGGGTCGCGCCGGCCCGGAGAGCCCCTAAGCGACCGACTCTTGCCCGGGACGCACCCACGTGGGCCGCGCACCCTGCCATCCCGCGAAACGGGTCGAAGCGGTTGGCACTGCCCCCGGGCGGCGCCCCCATCCCTGGGAGCCACCGCCCGGGCGTGCGTGAGTTACGTCAGCGGGCTTTATGAGCCCAGGTTCAGGCACGTGTTGCAGCGCCCAGCCCCCAGGGCAGGAGCGGTGCAGCTGGTGGCGCAAGCGTCGAGCTGAGCGCAATCCAGCAGTGCGGTTTGGTCCTCGTTGAAAATCAGCGCATCCATGCGGAACGTCCAAATGAGCCACGTCAGGTGGCGGGGGGCATCGCGCCACCGCTCGAAAGTGATGTTCTTTTCGATGCCCACCACGAAGTTGGCCGGATCGCTCGCCACAGCGAACGTCCCGGTGGCCGTGGACAACGACTCGCACCCGCAAGCACGCAGGTCGGTGGGAATGAGCGCAATAGGCACAATGGGCGACAGCATGTGCTCGCGCGGCGCCGGGCCCAGCAGCGAGCGATCGCCCAGCACGGTTTCGCGGCCCTGGTGCAGCTCGGCAAAGTCGTGCCACATGTCGGTGGGCATGAAAATGTTGATTTGCTCGGGGTTGCGCCGGTACTTGGTCGGTATGGCTCGCAGCAGGCAGTTCAGCTTGTGGAACGTGATAGTGCGGTCGCCAGCGTCGGCCCCGGAGAAGCCCCCGGCGTTAAGGATGTGGCCCTGCTGCAGCTGGCGGTACCACATGTCGCTGGAGTGCATCACGCTGCCGTTTAGCTTGGTGTCGGCGTTGTAGCTGTTGTTGGTGTTGCCCATCCAGGCCAGCAGCTCACCCTCTTTGGCCATCGTCTCACCGGTCATGCGTATGAGCTGCTGCTCTAGCTGGGGGCCGGTGATGCCGTCCTGCAGGTCGTCATCGCAGAGAAAGAACTTCACATCGAGGCTGATGGTCTTCAAACACTTGTTTGTGTTCGAAATGGTGACCGACTCCTCGGGCGTGGCGTTGCAGGTGGCCAGCCGCATGATGCCACCGTTCATCGACAGGAACCGAATGTCCTGCTCGTTGGTGGACATTCGCTCGATCGTGGCCAGGCGAAACATCTGCGATTCGTCTTGTACGTAGTCGATCAGCCGATCGGCTTCCTCGGGCTGGATAATGGCGGGCGCTACGCTGCGGAGCAGAAACTTGGCCTGCTCGTGCTTCGTAAGGCGTCGCCCTTCGGCAACCCGCGGGTGCGCCAGCAGCGCATGCCCTTGTGACAGCATCTTGTGGTCCTCCCCCTCTATTGCGTTTCGGGCCGGCAGTTAGTCGGGGCTCTCTCGCATTTCATTTCTAAAGCTGGGCCTGCTGGCGCCGCCGCCGCAGGTGCAGGCACACGTCTGGTGCCGCCTTGGTCAAAAAGGAACAGCCTTCGAGCTTCTTGATCGAGTGCGGCAGGCTGTCGGCCCACGCCGGAATGGTCAGCTCGCTGTCCACGGCCTTGCAGTGGGCATCGAGGTCCACCCCGAGCGCCGCGAGGTAGGCGCCGAGCTTCTTTTCCGAGAAGATGGGCCATGGGTTTTGGTTCTCGCTGGCGGTGTGCTGCTGCGCATAGCACTTGGCCAACCAGCCGATCGTATCCGTGTCGCGCGCCAGCAGCTGGTCAGCCCCGCTCAGGCGCGTGTCATTGCCAAAGCGCGGTGGGCCCTTGGGGCTGGGGACCGACCGCGTGGACTTGAAAAGCATGCTCATCGGCGGGTTGCTCCCTTTAGCGCCGTGCGAACCGCGGCAGGCCGCCGCCGTTCGACGCCGCGGCATCGCGCTCGGTGCGGCTCACCGGCACCCCGAGGATGGTCGAATGCACCACGTCGCCCGCTGCGCCGGGGGCGGCCTTGGTGGCGGCAAACCGGCTGACCATGCCAGACTTGATCAGCGGGGCCGTGGGCACGCTCACGCGCTTGGGCGTGGCTGCCACGGGCGCTGCCGCCGGGGTGGCACCCACGAGGTCGGGCATGTCCTCGTCCTCTTCCTCTTCGGCCGGGGCGGGCGCCCCGGCCCCGAGCGCTGCCAGCACCTGGGCCAGTGTGGCCTCGAACGCGGCCATGCGCTCCTCCAGCGTGGGGGCGGGGGCCACGGGGGCACCGGCTGCGGCGCCGTCCTTTTGGCTCTTGCCACTGCCCAGGTCGCCCCAGGCCGGGTTGCCAGCCGGTGCGGCGGCGGGGTCACCAGCGGGGGCGGGCGTGGGCTCAGACGTTGCCGTAGCCGCGCCGGCACCCGGCAGCTCCACGCCGATCGCCCCCGCCAGTAGCGTGATCAGTTGGTCCATCCGGCGGTCGGTGTCCTGCCGGCTCTTCGTCTGCTCAGCCATGAATGCCTCCACGCGGGCGTCGCGCGCCTGCAGGTATGCCGCCAGCTTTTGGCCGGGGCGTGGTTCATGCCGTCCGATGAACTTGTTGAACATGCGGCCCCAGTAATTGCGGCCCGTCAACTTCACGGCCGGCGCACCCGCGGGCGGCGGGTTCTTCAACGACTTGCTCACACCCAGCTTCAGCGCTGCCGCGTTGATCAGGCCCTCGACCGTGGTGCCTTCGGGCACCAGTAGCCTCGACTCGTCTTCCGGGTCGCCGTAGTCCAGGCGCACGGCCTCGCACACTTCGGCGGCCATGTGCTCGGGCAGGCCCATTTCTTCCTGCGCCTGGGTGATGCACGCGCCCAGCATTAGCTCGGTGGGCTTGCTGGGTATTTCGATCGTCTCGGGCTCATCGGGCAGGGCGTCTTCGGGCAGCAGGTCTTCGGGCATCGGGGGCGGTGGTGCCTCGGCCAGGGCGGCAGCGTCCTTGCCAGCCACCGGGGTCGGGCACTTTTGGCCTCGCGTAATCATCGACTTCTCCTCCTGCGGACCACCCGGTTTGGTGGCACAAATGGCGCGGGCCGAATCCTCGGGCGACCGATCGCCCTGGGGCTCGAACCCCGGCTTGCTCAGCACGGCTTGCACACACTCTTCGAAGGTGGCGTCCTTGATCTGCAGCGCCTCCTCCACGTCCCGCAGCATCTTGGCGTCGGCCAGCGTGGCGTCGTGCCCGGCCATGTCGGCCGCCATCACGGCGCGGGTGTCGCCGGGGGCATCGGGCTCGCCACCGGCCGACTCGCACAGGGTGGGTGTGGCGGTGGGCTCCTGCTCCAGGCAGGTGCGGTAGTTGACTAAGCCCGCTGGCTGCGGAATGGGCCCATCGCCCACGGCCTTGAAAAAGCGCCACTCGCGGCCCGTGGCAGGGCGATCAACGGCGGCCACTTCGCCCACGTCGGACTCCACGATTTCTCCGACGGTTTGCGCGGCGAGGTAGGCCGCCATTTCGTCAGCGCTGATCTTGCGTCGCCGTCGTGCCATGGGTTACGCCACCTCCTGTGGGCTGGGCACCAGGTGCAGCGGCACGACGCCCCATTGGCCCTCGATCGAGTAGCCGCGCAGCGTGCCCGCCTTGATTTGCTCCCACGCTTCGGGGTGCCAGCGCACGCCCATGACCCATGAGCCACGCGGAAAGTCAGGATCACCGGGCCGCGCGATGAACGATTCCACCACGTGCCCGGATGGAGCCCCGTCTTTCATGCGCAGCCCGGTAATGTGCATTAGGTTGGTGCCACCCTTGCGGGCGTTGAACTCGTGCGCCATCTTGCGCACCTCAGTTTCGGTGGCGTACTGGCCTTGTAGATCGACTTCCCAAGGGGCGTACACCACGTCGTAGGTGATGCGGTCGGTGGCTTCCTCGGGGCGGTGCACAAACTTGCACTGCACGTGCAGCTTCACGGTGGGGGGCTCGGCAAAGCGCTTGATGATGCTGCGCCGGATCAGCCCGCCGGGGGCGATGTCGGCCTTGGCGATGGCGAAAATGAGCGACCAGTTGTTGCGCACCCACTGCGCGGCACCCACCCCACCGGGCATGCTGTCGAGCACGCGCTTGGGGATGTGCACGTCGATGATGTTCTTGTGGTTGCCCGGGCGGCCCAGCCCCACGCGCACAAAAGCGCCGCCCGAGTCGGGGATCTCGCGCTCCTGGATGTCGTCGTACCACTTGTCGGCATCGCGCCACCGGCTGATGCCCACGATGATGGTGCCCCCGGCTGAGGAGGTGACGACGCTCGGTGGGATGCCCTTGGTTTGCACGGTGCGCTGGGCCGCCGGGGCGCGCAGGTCGATGCGCTTGGCCGGGGCGGCCGGCGCCGGGGCCTGGGGCTCGGCCGGCTGCAGGTCGTACGCTTGGGCCACGCCGCGCCAGGCAATCCCCTGGGCGTAGCGCTCGCTGTCGGGGTTGCCCGCCTTGCCAAAGATCGACAGGGTGCTCGTGTACATGCGGTCGTACACCTCGCGCCCGTACGCTGGCAGCCCGTCCAGGCTGCGCAGGGCCAGGGCAGTGGCGGCGGCAGTGCGCTCGTCCACGGGGGTGACCTCCTTGGTGGCCGGGGCGGCTTTGCCGGCGGCGGCCTCGGCGGCCAGGCGCTCGTTCACGCGCCCGAGCCGGTGGGCAATGCTTTCAAGCTGCCTGGGGTCGGCACGGCGTGCGGCGCCGCTCAGGTTCGCCAGCTCACGCACGGCGGGGTGGCTGCTGCCCAGGGTTTCGCGCGCGCGGGCGGCCGCCTGATCCACCAGGCCCCCCAGGCGGCGGCGCCCGGCTTCGGCCTCGGCCGGGGCCTTGGCACTGGCTACGGCCAACGCCACGGTCCGGGCCTCAAGGGCGGTGTTCGCAGCGCCGCCCGCGCCGTCGGTGGCAAAGCGACCCGTCTCGTCGCGCACGTACTCGCGCTTCAGCCCCTTGGGCACGGGCACGTTGGGCACGGGCACATCGGGTGGGGGCGGCATGGCGGGGGCCGCTTCTTCTTCCATGGCGGGCTCGCCAAGGGGCGGCCCCGTGTTGACGATGGTTCCGTCGGGCAGTGCCAGCTCGTGGTAGTGCTCGTCGGCCACTTGTCTCCTCGCCTCTTAAACGAAAGCCCTGCCCGCCATCGCTGGCGAACAGGGCTGCGTGAGCCGCGCTCAGGAGGTACATCCCCGGGACGGGGGCGATGCCATCCGTTTACGTGCCGCGCATGGGCCGTGTCAAGGGGTTTTTTCGTTGCCGTTGGTGGCGCCTGGGCCACCGGGCTGCTGGAGTATCCAGGCGCGGCGCTCGCGGCAGCGGCGGCAGTGGGCCACCACGGTGCCAGGGGGGTGCTGGGCAGCGCCGGTTTCGGGGTCTACGTCGGGGGGCAGGATGACCACGGTGGTGCCGGCGGGCACCTCTATCAGCAGGGCCCCGCACTTGAAGCACTCGACGCGGGCCAGGCCGGGCTCGCGGGTGGCGGGGGCAGCGGGCCAGCCCTCGCGCTCCAGCCGTTCGCGGCGACGGGCCAGGCGCTGTTCCAGTCGCTTGCGGCTGAGCACACGCTTTACTCGTCCTCTGACTGCGCTGGGCCAGGGCCAAAGTGCCGCGCAAACCACTCGCCGAACGGGTGGCTCGCCACCACTTGCGTGGGGTCACGAATCTCCACCACCTCGGCGTAGCGCTTTTCGTCCTCGGGAAGCTGAAAGTCCAGGTCATCCACTTCACTCGGTGGCGGCGGGCGAATACCCGGTGGCAGGTCGGGGTCGCGCCGCTGGTCGCGCGCAAACTCGGCTGGGTCGTTGGCACCATCCCACACGTCGGCATCGCTCAGGGCCTGCTCGGCGCTCAGCACCGGGATCTCGGTGCAGCGGCAGTTGCTACAGACAATGCCTTGTGCGACAATCCACCCCAGCGGGGATTGGAGGTCGTAGACGTGACCAGAAAACTCGAACTGCCGCACCTCGGCGACTGGATCGAAGAATACCTGGCCGGCACCTCGCTCAAAAAGATTAGCCAGCAGCACGGCGTTTCCCGCCCCGTTCTTATTCGCCGGTTCAAAGCGTGTGGCGTCGAGATTCGCGGCCGGTCCGACGCGGAGGTACTGAAGTGGGCCGCCATGAAGCTGGACCGTGGTGCTGTCGAGCGCCAATGCAGCGGGGCCTGGGTTGGGCGCCGGGGCAGGGTCGATCCCATGGAGCGTCGCACCGCTCGTGCTGTAACCCGGTGCATGCGCCTGCTCAATGTTGGTAAGCATGAGGTCCAGGTGGCCACTGCCCTGCAATTGCTCGGCGAAAACGTGGCGAACCAACACGCCATCGGTGCTTACAACGTCGATCTGGCCCTGTGCGAACCGCGCGTCGCCGTGGAGGTCATCAACCAAAACTTCTCGCGCGCGCAAATCTCCTGCAAACCGCAGCGCGTTGAATACATCCTCGATGCTGGCTGGCTGGTCGTGTTCGTAGTCCACGACGCCAAAACGCGCGACCTGCCGTTCGCTTACGGTCGAGTAGCAGGCCAGATTGTCGCCCTGGCGCAACTCGCACGCAGGGATAAAGCCGCGCTCGGTCAATACGGGGTGCTGCGGAGTGACGGTCAGCCGGCGCCCCGTCCGCGCGGTGGTTACCTCAAGCATCGGCCCTACATATTCGACTCGTAGGCCAGCCTCGACACGGCCCGACACCTGCACAAACCCCGGGAAGCAGTTGCACACTTGCTTGGCACTGCCGGCGGGGTCCAGCGGGTGCATCAGCTGCTCGCCCCCCACGTCGAATGGCTCGTCAATCTCGCGGATCTGCCCGTGCGCCTCGAAGTGGTCCTCGCGTTCCCTCCCGTCTAAAGTTGTTAGCCAGCGCTTGAACGGCACGCCAGTGACGTAGTAGGTCAGCCACTGGCCCTCCTCCACCACGGCGCCGGTTTCGGTGCGGGCGATCAACTCGGCCCGGCTTTGGCTCAGCCAGTCGAACTCCTCGGTCAGCGACTTGGCGACCTCGAACGGCCCCCGGCCCTGGAAGTAAAACTCCTCGGCGATGACCGTCTTCAGCCGCTCAAACACGTCGGCCGCCACGTTGCCGCTGAGCTGGTTGGCCCGTTCGAGCAAGGCATCGGCCACTGCGGGGCTGCGCAGGTTGAACGAGCCACGCACGCCCAGAGCACGGCGCGCCGCGGTGCCCCCGACCTCGAACAGCTCGGGGTAGGCTTCGGCCAGGGTGCCCTCCAGCTCCAGCCGAAACGCGTCCTCCAGGTCGTCGGTCAGGTTGGCCACCAGGCGAAAGTCGTCGAAGTCGAACACTTCCTCCAGCTCACGGCTGCGCGTCGGGCCCAGCGGGCCACCTCCACGGCCCACGGCCTGCTTGGTGGCCAGCCGGTGGGTGGCGTCGGTGTGCAGCCGGCTGAGCACCCCACCGCGGGCCAGCTCGCGCACCACGCGTCGGCCGATCGTGTCGAAGTCGGCGGTCAGCTGGGCGCGCAGCTTCTTAGCGCGGGGGGCCAGGTTCATGGGGCGGCGCAGCACGGGGCCGCGCTTCCAGTCGAGGGCGGGGGCGGTCAATTGCTGCCCGGCTCCTCGCGGGCGGTGTTGGCCGTGGCCAGGTACTCGACCTCCACGGGGTTGCCATCGGCGTCGCGCACGATGCGCACCAGGCCGCGGGCCTCCCAGTCCTGCCGCACTCGGCGGTAGCCCTCGCGCCGCAGGGGGCCCGGGTGCACGCGCTGGTGCGGGTGCACCTGCACCACCTCATCCCCGGGACTAAACCCGGTGCCCCGGTCAATCTTGCAGTCGATCACGGCGCTGACCTTGGCCCGGCGGTTGCGCGGGTAAAACGGCGGCTCGGCCATGAGCATCCAGCCGCAGCCGCGGTACTCGCCCACAAAGGGGGCCTCATCGGCCATGCACATCACGATCTTGTACTCGCGGGGGCACGCACTGGCGTAGCCACACCGCGGGCATACCACGTCCATCAGCTGGCGGCGGCGCTCCTCGGCGGCCACCTGCTCGCGCACCCTAGGGGGGGCCCACAACTGGGCCGCTGGGCTGTAGTCGAGCCGGCGCCGCAGCCGGGGGTCAGGCCGCAGGTCCACCGTTGGCTCCTACCGGTGGGGCCAGGCGGCGCCGATCGCTGCGCATGCGCTCGCTGATGGTGCCCACCCCGGCGCGCAGCTGCCCCAGCTGGTCGGCCGTGGTGCTGCGCTCGCGCGTGGCAGCGGCCCGGCCGGCGGCCTCGGTCAGGCTGCCCAACAGGCGCCGGGCCCCGGGGCTGCCAGCGGTGGCAGCCACGCCCACGCCCTGCTCGCTGCCATCGTCACCACCGGCCATGAGCACGGCGGCCTTGAGGTCCACCAGCTTGGTGGGCATGCTGGCCCACGGGTCGGGGTCGGGCGGGAAATCCTGGTTCTTGACGATGCGGCTGGCCGCTGCCCGTATGTCGTTGATGCTCAGGGCGCCGGTGCTGGCCAGCACGCTCACGATCTGCGCGTCGCGCAGCTCGTCCACGGTGTCGTACTCGTTGTACTGGAACCGCACCATGGGCAGCAGGCGCAGGTCGAGGATGATGTTCCAAAAGGCTTCGAGCATTTCCTGCCGCGGCTCGATCTGGCTGCGCTTGTACGTCTCGTCCTGGGTTTCGCCGCTGCCCGTGCCCAGACTCGCCGTCTCGATGATGCCCAGCTTGCTGGGCAGCATGCGATAGACGTGGATGATGTTGTCGCGGTTGGTTTGCTGGTAGTCCGCCCACTCCTGGTCCTTGGGCTCACCGCCCAGCTTTTCGAAGACGATTTCCACCTGCTCGATCGGCACCTTCAGCGTCATGGTGCGCTGGTCGTCGCCCTCGATCATGTACCGCATGTGGTCCTCGATGGTGTGCTGGATGCCATCGAGGATGCTCTTGCTGTCGGGGTTGGCAAAGGCCGCCGTGGGGGCCTTGATGAACACCACGTAATCGGGCACCCCGCGGTTGATGAAGAACCGGATGTTGCGGTTCGAGGCCAGGATGTTGCCCACCAGGCTGTTGAGCGCGGCCACGATGGGCGGGATGCCGTAGTAGCGCTCGGCCGGGTGGTAGTGCTTGAAGTCCACCAGCTCGCGCTTCAGGTCGCCAAAGCGCTGGCCCTTTTGCAGCTGCGCCCCGTGGGGCAGCCCGGCTGCCACGGCGATGGCCTCCTCCCGGCTGATGTAGGCCCACGGCGTGTCGGTGTCGATGCGCCCCTGGGCCAGGGCCGAGGGATCGAGCGGGGCGACCTCGGCCCCGAAACGGCGGAAGAAGGCCGCGGGGCGCCCCAGCTCGTCCAACTGGGCAAACGTGGTGCCGTCGAAGCCCCGGCGCACCAGCCGTGCCAGCACGTGTATGAGCTGCGTGGGCAGGTCCGCGTCGTCGCGCACGATCTCGATGTGCGCCTGCCCCGTGCTGTCGTAGTCCTTGATCAGCAGCTGGCTGAACGTGCTCACGGGGATGTGCTGGTCGTCAAAGTCACGGGTCATGCTGTCGAGCAGGCGCTCGGCCTCGGCGCGCTGGGCGTCGGCGGCGGTGTCCTCCAGGGCGGTGGGGGCAATGTCGGTGCCCTCGGGGGCGCCCTCCTCGGTGTCCACCAGGCGCCACCCACTGGCCGCATCGAGGGCGAACTGATCGACCACGGCGAAGTAGGTGTGCGACTCGAACAGCAGCCCAGCCAGGGTGTCGAGGTCAAACGGGGGCTCGGCGTACAGCCCCATGATGGCGGCGACTTCGCCGGGCGGCTCGGGCCGGCTCACGCGGCCGGGTGCGGGGTCGCCATCGGCCTTGGCCTGCTGCTGGCCGCGGTGGCGGTCGCGTACGGTGCCGGGGGTGCGCAGCCCGAGCAGGGGATAGTTGGTGGGCAACTCGTGGTAGCGCTCGGCGGTGGTGCTCTCGCGGATGACCACGCTGTGGGCCTCGGGCGGCTGCAGGGCGGGCGGGGCGGGCAGGGGCGGGGCGCCGCGGGTGATCATGGTTTCATTTCCCCCAGGCGGCGGCACCGGCCTGGCGGGGGCCCGGCATCGACGCAAAACGCTTCGACCATGGCCCGTTGGCGCCACTCGGCGGCCACGTCCAGCACGTCACGCCGCAGGCGCGCGTCGCTCACCCGGGGCACGGCCGGCCTGCTCGGGCGCCCGTAGCCGTAAACGGCACGGTAGGCACGCATCAGCGCTGCCAGGCGCTTGTACGGGTTGGCCTCGGGCTCGTCACTCATTCGTGGCTGTCCCAACAGGGCGGGGCCCCCGGGCCAACGTGAACCAAAATCGTCACCAGGTCCAGCGGATTGGTGGGCGTGCCCAGGTGGTCGCGATCCAAGACGCGCACGTGCACGGCCGCGGTGCCACCCCAAATAGGGGTGAAGCCGTCGGGCACTTGGTCGAAGCCGGGCCGCGCGGTGGCCACCATCACCTCAAAGGCGCGGCCCAGGCGCATCAGGCCAGCACCCGCCGCACCAGCGGGCCCCGCCCCGGTGGCAGGGGTTGTGGCCCCCCTCACCGTGGGGCCACGGGGTCGGGCCGGCGCTCGCCCGGGGTGGGTGTCGTGCCGGCATAGGTGTAGGGCTCGGGCCCGGGGGCCATGGGCACCTTTGCCAGCCCCTGCTGCTCGTTCATGCGGGCCAGGGCAGCGGTGATCGCGGCGAGCTGCGATTCGAGCGTGGCCATCTTGGCGTCGGCCGGCGCCATCGCCCCGGTGCCGTAGTTGCTGGTTTGGGGCAGCAGCTCGGTGCGCTGCGTGGGCGCAGCCCCGGTGGGCAGGCGGGCCTCGGCTGCATCGGCGTAGGCCAGCATCTCGCGCCCCAGGCTGCGGATGGTGCGCACCTCGTCGGGGCCCGAGTCGGCCGCCGCAGGCATGAGCACCACGGCGGGGGGGGTGTCGGAAAAGCGCAGCACCAGGCCCAGGGCCCGCAGCGCGGCGTGCTGCCGATGGTACTCCATGGCCTGGTCCTCAAGCGACAACTGATCGGGATTCATGGCTCTCCTTTCGTTTGCGCGTGTCGCGCAGGCGCAGGTCGTATGCTACGGACTTCTTGCTGGTCACTACCCGGCACAGCCCGGGGTACATGCGGGCCATTTCCAGGCACCGGTCCCGGATGGCTTCCGGGGTGCGCGTTTCCTGTAGTCCACCAGGCTCCTTCCAGTAGGCCGTTTTGGCGGTGATCCAGTTGACTCGCACCAAGGCACCATCCGCAAGGTAGCACTGGATGCTGCGCTCGAAGTCGTCCTTTGGGTCGCCCGCCTCTAGACCCGTGAGTTGGCGTGCCGGGTCGGTGCCCCAGTTAATGCAGCCGTAGAAGCACCCAACGATGTAGCACAAGCCGAATGTGATCGTTGGTGACATATAGAAGGGATTGGCAGCGGCGTACCCACCCCATAGCTTCGCCCTTGTGCGGTGACAGGCCAGGAAGGCCGAAGCCACCAGGTCCTGCCAGGTCGTGGCGTCGATGCTTTCCAGCTTTCCGGCCCGCACGATGCGAATGTCCTCCACGTCATCATCGAACGACATGAGCTGCACGCCGGGCGGGTACGCTGCATGCAGAGCATTCCGGTTGCGGGCACAGCCCAGCGCCCCCGCACGCACCTCGACTTCGCCGTAGCCAGCGGCGTCCAGTGACGAGCGGTAGCCAGCGACCTCATCGGGTGCCGTGAAGACACTAATGGTTGAGCGGGCTGCGCCCAGCCGGTCGAGCAAGGGAAGCGTTTTCCGGGTGACCGTTTCGGCGCGCTTGTGGCTCGGAATGGCCACGGGCGGATGCAATGCTACTCGCCCCGGCCAAAGTCGGCCTGCTTGGCCACGGCAGCACCACGCTGCCGCTCCTCAGCCGGCGTACCGCACTCGGCCATCTTCGTGCGGTAGTAGAGCACCAGCGTCATGCGCTCGAAGCGCTTGTGGAGGCCATCGTATGGGCTGGTACCGTGCCACTCGTGCGGGTCGAAGAACAGGGCGTCACCCGTGTTGAGTTCGATGGCCAGGCGGTACTTGGGTAGCACCAGGTGGCCACCGGTGAACTGCCCGGATCGGATCATCACCAGGTTCGAGAACCCCGGCTTGTAGTCACCGTCGTCCTGATGGGTGCCGCACTGAAAGTTACGATTCACGGTGATGGTGGAGAAGCACGTGCCGCCCACCAGCCACTGCGGGCAGGTCCGGTTGGCGATCTCCCGCTGTGCTGCCCAGCGATCAGGCACGGCATAGGCCATCAGCTGCTCGACTTCCCTTGCCAGGGGCACGACCGACTTTAAGCACTCCTGATTAACACCATTTGCCGAGGCGGCACGGCAGTATGGCCGGCGATCATCGCGGTCAAGGCAGCCAACCACATCAGATGAGCCAAGGCGAAGATGGCGTGAAACGTGATTTGGGATTCTATTTGTTTTGCTGCGCACGACGGTGCCGTTGCGGTTAACTGCCGGGTAGCCCTTTAGTGTTCGCCCATTGCCATCACGCCCAGCCGCGCTACCACGGTTTAGTGGTGCATGGGATAGGCCACGCAGCCCACTCCAGGCCATGCCCAACGCACCGGCTGAGAGCGCGCCGCGCAGCACCACGAACAGCGTGCTGCCGTCGATCCGCAGCCCCCGGATCGAATCGCCATCCATGCCCAACACCTCGTCGTACCAACTGGGCTCGGGCCGGAAGCCGCGCAGCGCTTTGGCTTCCTTTTCATCCAAGGCGGCGGTCACGCCCATTTCACGCACCCGCCCGGGGGCAAAGCTGGGGGCCAGCATTGCTATGGGCTCCGTGGATCGTCTGGCATGCCATCGGCCGCGAAGCCCAGCGCGGCCAGCACAATGTCAGTGGGGTTTTCGAGGCCAGCAGCGTTACCAACCTGTCGCATCAGCCCTTTGAACTCGGCCAGCTGGTTGTCATCCATGATCAAACGCACGCTGCGCACGTTGCTGTCCACCGGGGGCTCAAAGTCCCCCGCCCCCTGCTCCACTCCGTAGTCGCGCGCCGCCCCGGGAACAAACTCCAGCACCTTGCCAGGGTAGAAGATGTCCTCGAAGCGCAGCGCTGCAAACAGCGTCTCGGGCATGCTGTCGCGCGCTGCCATCAGAAGCTCGGTCGTGCGCTCGTTGAACGTGCCCATCAGGGCGTCGTTGTTCAGGGTCAGGTTCAGGGCCTTTTCCCGGCCCTCGTCCATGTCCACCACCGTCACCACGCACAGCTCGGTGCCGGCGGCCTGCATGGCCTTGAGCCGCTGGTGGCCACCCACCACCCGCTGGGTGCGGCGGTTCCATACGATCGGCTCCACCAGGCCAAACTCCTGCAGGCTGCGGCGCAGCCCGGCCAGGGCCTCGGGCGTGATGGTGCGCGGGTTGTACTCGCTGGGGCGCAGGTCGGCCACCCGGCGCACTTCGAGCCGCATGCCCGCGAGGTCCACCGCGCTGGGGCCCTGGGGCTCGGTCAGTACTTGGGCGGCGACTTCTTCGGGCCCTTGGGCTTGGGGGGCTTCTTGGGGGCTGGCTTTTTCTTGGGCGTGGCCATGGATCGGTCCTCCTCCTGTAATGGGGCTCATGGGCGCAGCTCCTGCACGGTTTGCTCGGCCCAAAACTCGCCATGTGCGCACCGCACACACGGCGTGCCCAGCGGCTGCCCGTGCTCGCACTTGAGCGGCAGCGTGGGGGGCACGGTCAGCGAGCCGCCGTCGGCATCGGCCACGGCAGCCGAGTTGTAGCTGGCCACAAACCGCTCGTGCAGCAGTTGCAGCACACGTGCCCGGGCGGAAGGCGGCAGTGGCTGCAACAGCTTCAGCATGCGATTCATGGCCAGCACCTCGGCATCGAACTTTGGGCTCACCGTGGCTTTTTCTCCGTCAGTCAGTCGTCCACACCAGGTTGCGGAACGCAATCTCCGGTGTGCCGCCGTAGTCGCTCAGGTGGTCCATGTTGCCGCAGCTCACCGAGTAAGGATTGACCGTTTGCGGGTGCACCGTGACCACGCGCTCGGTCGCCTGCCCGCTGGCCGAAAAGCGCATCCACATTTTGCTGGCCTCACGGCGCTCCCACTGCAGGGAGAATGGTATCCACTTGCCCACGCCGGCATGGGCGATACTCGTGTTCCAGATGTCCACCACGGCATCGAGCTGGCCGTTGCGCAGGTACCAGCGGTTGCCGTTGCCGTCGAGGTTGTAGGTGTGGATCTTCCAAATGCTTTGCGAGCTGATGATGTCAGGCCGGAACCACCCCTGCAGGTATTGGGGGTTGAGCGCCCGCTCGCCCGACTGCGCGGTGAACAGATGCCCACCGCCGCCGTCCTGCGGGATCTGCGCCGTGCGGTAGTAAACCTCGATCGCCGCGCGGCCCCGCACCACTGGGCTCGCGGCCATGCGCTTGTAGGCATTGGCGTTGGTGCCCATCACGCCCACGGTGTTGTTCGACTCGCTCTTGAACTTGGGGGGCTCGTCGATGCACCAGTTTTGCCAGAACCCCGCGCCCGCCAAAAAGCCCGCCAGGCAGATGCCCGTGGGCGGCGGCGGATCGGGCGGCACGATCGAGCCAGCCCTCGTCGCCTTGAACTCAATGACCTTGGGGCTCCCCTGGACTGGACTCCCCTCATGCGTCCCCCTGATCACCACCCGGGCCGTCTTCGTCGTCTCCACCCCGACGGGGAACGATCCGCTCCAGAAGGGATTCAGGGAAACAACCGCGTCCCCCGTTCCAACGGTCCCCGACACCGGCGGTTCGATCTCGTACCAGTCGGCCGGAGCTTCCTTCTCCGCCGACCAAGCGATCGGCAGGGAAGCGTTGCCGACATTCTTTACCCGGATGATCCCCGGCTCCTCGGGGTGGATGATCTCGACGAGTGCTGGCGTCGCGTCTAACACCGGCCCATCCGGCGGCGGGCCCGAGCCCTCGACGAAGGTCTGAGAGAAGCAATCGCTGATCGAGTCCAGTTGCTCGGGGGTGAATTGGTGCGAATCCGTCAAGCATTGCTGGAACTCACCGAATGACACGATCGTGATCGGCTTGAATCCCATCTCGCCCTCCCTAGACGACGGCCCCTTGGGCATGAACGCCGGAGCACATATTCCAGAGGCCGATGCGCCCCGATACGGAAAGCGATTCGTCGGCGATCGCGGTCAACACGGACGGAACGTCCGGGTCAATCACCTCTTGCTTTGCCGCTAGCGCTTGCGCGTAGGCTTGCCGCACCTCGGGCTCGTCCCCCGTGAAAGCGATCCATCCGCCCGAGCGCTTCCACTCGGCGATCAGGTCCGGCACCCGGCTTGACGTGGCAAACACGGCCAGCACGTTGTCCGGGTGCTGCTTCCATAGGGCCACGTGCTCGTCCCAGGTGGCCTCGATCGTCCAGTCGGCCCGCTCGAAGAAGCACGGTTGCGGCGCGAGATTGTCGCCGTTACAGAGGACCTTCCGGCCGTCGAGCGTCCGCAGCTCGGCAAGGAAGGCCGTGATGTTCCGCTGCCATGCGGTCCAGAGGATCTCGTTGAAATCAGAGTATGCAGCGCCCTGCGCGGAAAACGCCCAATAGGGGGGCTGCCGATAGGTGAGATCGAGCCACAGGCCATCGCCCGCGGGCACGAGGTCGTTGATGCGACGGCGCAGCTGGTCACGCTTGGCGTTGGCCAGCTTGTGCCAGGTCCAAAGCGTGGGCTGCCCGAACCACGGGTAAATGGCGGGCACCCCGTCGCTGTTGGCCAGGGGGCCGGCTGATCGAAAGTCCCACAGGTACTTGAACCATGGGCTGCCGGCGACCCAGCCTTCGAGCGGGCGAGTAAGGATGTTGATGTACCGGAAGATTTTGATGCCACGGGCGCGCAGGGCCTGCAGCTTGGGGTGGTCCATCGAGGGCACGGTTTGCGAAATGGAGTACGCGTCGAGCGCGGCCTGCGCTGGGTCGAGCGCTTCGAGGTTCGCCAGCTCCATGTGGCCAAACAGCCTGAGTGGCCGGGGGGCGGCGGTAGGCGCGTCGAGCGGGTCGGTCATGGCCCCTCGGACTGTGGCCCCATGGGTGGGTTGCGCAGTCGGTTGCGCCCCCCGCGAATGGGCAGCGGCGGCGGGGGCTGCTGGCCGTTGGCACTGGGCGCCTCGGCGGCGGCCTCGTCGGCCTCGGCCTCAGCGGCAGGCACAGGCGCCGGCTGCGGCTGGCCGTAGTTGGGGTCCTCGCTCATGGCGATGATGAGGAACCGCGGCTGGCTGCCGCCCGTGGGCGCCCCACCGGGGCCCACGATGCCGGGGGCGGGCTGCTCGCCTGCGTACACAAACTGCACGGCAAAAGGGCGGCGCAGCGCCCGGGCCAGGCTCATAACGCCATCTGGTAAACTGGTCCAGCCCACCACGCGCGTAGTGTGCACGGTCATGCCGGGGTGATAGATCCACGGATCGGCGGCTTGCTGCACTTGATGGAGCATGTGCGCCAACGTAAGCGCGCCACGCGGTGGGAGTCAAGTGGCGACTAGCGGCTGGTGGCTTCGAGGTACATCAGGGCGCCCAGGCCCTTCAGCCGGCAGTCGGCCAGCCACAGGGCCATCAGGCGGTCGCCGGTGTGGTCCCGCAGGTTGTAGCGCCGGGCCTCGGCGATCAGCTCCTCCACCTCGCGGCGCTGCTGGGGCAGGCGCCAGCGCAGGGCATCGAAGTCGGCGCCCATCCCCCGGATGGCCCAGTGCTCCTCGCCGCGCTTGGCCGAGGCCGTGGTGTACTGCCCAAAAACGCGGATGGTCGCCGCTTCCTGCTTGGTCGCCCCCAGGGCCCCCAGCAGCTCGGCGTCCTGCGCGAGGTGGGCGATGTGCAGCTGGGCGGCGTTGGTTTCGACCAGCCACTCGTTAGGGCGCATCTGGCGCTGCACGGCCAGGATCTCCTGCAGCAGGGCCTTGCCCACCCACATGCCACTGCGCAAGTGCAGCAGGTGTTTGTGGGTGGCCGTCTCGCCCACCACGGCGATGGCGGTGAGGTTGCTGCCGGCGCGCTCGCTGGCGCCCAGGTCTACCCCGGCGGTGATCCATCGAAAGGCGCCATCGTGGTACTGGCCGCCCCACCACTCGGGCGGGTCGGTGCACAGCTCCTGGCACCGGCGGATCGACTCGTAGGGCAGCAGGTTGGTGGCTTCGCCGATGGGCACATTCAGCATCTGCCGGGCGTACTCCTGGTCGCCCAGCTCGTTGCGGCGGGCCGCGAGGCGGGCATCGGGCCACACCTCGGGCCACTGGCAGTTGTGGTCACCGGCGTTGTACGTCTCGACGTGCCACACGTCGGGGTTTTCCTTGGCCAGCACGTGGTAGGCATCCAGCTCGTGCCACGTGTTGTTGATGGCCAGGATGCGCCCCTGCTCGGTCAAGCGGCCGATGAGGGTGCGTTTGATCCAGTCGTAAATCTTCTCCCGCCCGGCCCGGGTGAACGCGTTGCGCTCGGTGATCACGTCGTCGAGGATGGCCAGGTCGATGCGCGATCCCATGATGCTGCCACCCACACCCATGGCCTCGATCGAGTAGTCCTTTTCGCGCAGGCTGGTCATGCGGTCGCGCTCGACCGTGATGGCGTTGTTCAGCCACGACACCAACATGCCGCCGTTGCGGGTGGCCGGGCGCAGGTTGGGCCACACCTGGCGCACGGCGGGGTTGAACTGGATGTTGTCCTTGATTCGGGCGAGCCACTTGCGGGCCTGGGTGGCCGTTTCGCTGATGATGGCGATACGCAGGTTGGGGTCGCGGCCCAGCTCGCCCATGGGGCGCATGAGAAGCAGCTGCGACGACTTGCCGAACTCCGGGGGGGCATAAAGAATCAGCCGCGGATGGGTGTCCGCGGCTAGCTGCCATGCCAGGTGAAACGCTTTGGGATTAAGGCGCAGCGCGTGCTGGCCCAGGAAGGCCGGGCTGGCGCGTGCGAGCGCGATCGAAGATTGCTCTAATACCGGCGATCCCTTCGCCGACCGCCAGCTGCTCCTCCGGCGTGAGCCGTTCGACAAGCGCGGCGAGTTCATCGTCGAGCCCGCCGCTTCCGCGGGACTTGCCATTGCCGCCGGAAACTACCACACCCGGGCCCAGGTCACCGTGCTGGGCACCCCAGCGGGCCATGTCGGCGGTGAAGCCCCCCCGCGCGGCCAGGATGCCCCGCAGGCACAGGTCGGCCTGGCGGGCAGCAGCGAGCTGAAAGTGCGCCCGGCGGCGGCGGGCCACGCGGCGGCGCAGGTGCAGGGCGGGGTCGGCCTGGCACTGGGCGTCGCTCAGGTCGCAGTCCTCCTTCTCGTAGTTGGCAGCTGCGGCCATGACCATGCTGTATTGCACGAGGTAGCGCTCGGCCACGCCGGTGCGCACCGCGGCGTAGTCGGTGCGCTGGCTTTCGCGGGTGTTCCAGGCGCGTTCGTCGCGGGCGGCCGTCTCGTGGCTGACTCCCAGTTCCTCGGCGATGGCGCGGATGGGCACGCCCTGAGCGCGCAGCTGGATGACCCGCGCGCGACGTTCCCACAGCGAGTTACCGTTGTCGGCTCGGCGGGAAGGTGGGTGCTGCATCTTCTTGGCGGTACCGGGCTGTGATGCAGGCGGATCGGGGCTTGATGCTTGATTAGACGTGGCCTTATCCATGGCGTACGTCAACGTAGCATGTAGGTATGGCTGGAGGACCAGGATTCGAACCTGGGACGGGCCGGTTAACAGCCGGCTGGTCTACCGCTGAGCTATCCCGCAGTGAATCGGCCGCCAGGGGTGCTAGGTGGTGGCTCGACCGGGCCGTAGTGTCGCAGGGGGCCGTGCTCCTGAGCGCGGCTCATCCACACGAGGTAGCGCACGGCGTGCTCGAAGGTTTCGAACTCGGCTGGCTCGTGGTCGGCGATCTGAATGCGGATCATGGCTTTCTCCAATCCTAGCGCGTCAGGCGGGCACCAGCTCGGGCTCGGGCTGGGGTTGGTTGCCGGTCGGTGGAAACAGGCAAGTGACCACTTCTCCACACTGGCTTGGGTCGAGCGGTGTGATGGCCATGGTGATGACCTCGGGGGTGGGGGCGATGGTGGAGGGTAGCTGCACATCGAGCTGGGCGCCGGCGATGGCCCGATCGAACAGCGCCAGGATGTCGGCATGGGTGGTGCGGGCCATGTCGTTGTAGCTGACGATCGTGGTGTCGATGTCGTCAGTGTGGATGCCTGCGAGGCCAGGCAGCGCCTCGCGCAAGTGCTGAGCTGCCGCCTCGTAGTCCTGAGCTGCCGCCTCGTAGTCCTGTTCCCAGAATAAAAGGGGTGCTTTGCCCCACATCGGGCGCCATGGTTTCGCGTTCTCCCGATGTGAATTGTAATCACCTTGGCAGGTCACACGGATCAGGGCACCCACGGCGCACAGCTGGTTGGCCGTGGGGTCGAAGAAGTCCACCCGCCGGCCGGCTGCGTTGCGGGCAAGGGCTCCCTTGGTCCAGCCGCGCTCGATCAGGGCGCGGGCCTGCGTGAGAATGGCGACTATCGTGGTCGGTGTCATTGGCTCTCCTTTGGTTTGGTCGCTTCACGGGCCGCACGTTGCATGGCCTCGACGGTGTGCCGCTGCTGCTGAGCGGTCCACTGCTCGGCCGGGGGCGTGGGCATGCACTGCTGCGCGAGGCCCCACAGGCCGGCCAGGAGCAGCAGTGCGCAGCCCGCCATGAACAACAACACGGGCATGGGGGCGTTTAGTCGTCTAGGGGCACGGGCTCGCCCTTGGTCAGCAACATCAGCACGCCCAGGGTTTCGGCCGTGTTGCGTTTGTGGCTGCTCGCCGTTATGGGCGTGCCTTCGTACCAGCCGGCCATGCTGTAATCCCACTGGGCGAACTTTGTGGACATCTCCTCCCAAACGCTCTGCTGCAGTCGGAGCACCCGATCGGCCACGTGATAGGCCAGGCCCATCATGCAAAACCGCACGGCGGTGGCGTCCTGGGCGAGCACGTCGCGGCCAGCGGCATCCCGGGCCACGGGCCCATGCATCATGCACCCAGGGTGGTCCAGGATGTACTGTGCCATGGCATGCGCCAGCAGCTGGTACGGCTGGGCATCGGGCGGGGGTGGTGGCAGCTGCAGCGGCACTGCCGTGTTGGGCTCGGGCTCGGCCACGTGGGCCTCGGGCTCGGGCTCAACCGGCGGGAGGGCAAGCCGGGTGATGACGGCATCTGCCATCTGTTCTTCCATTAGGCTCACTTTGTCTCTCCGTGTTTTTGGGTTGTTACCAGGCGGCCCACCACATGGCCGCCCCACACACCAGGCTGAACAGCGTGGGGACGGCCGCTTCACGGTCGGTCATTGACCGCTCAACCAGCCAGGCCCCGGTGAACATCAGCCCACCGGCACCCAGCAGAAACACCACCACCCGCACCACCCCCTCGTACGGATTCATGCGACCACAAGCTGCAACGCGGGACGGGGCTGCGGCAGCCGCACCGTGAGCGCATGCCCTAGGCACAGAAACCACACCCGCGTGGCCTGCATGCCCACGGTTTGGTACTCCAGCCCCCTGGCGGCCGCCCGCTGGCACCCGTCGAACTGGCACATGCCGCGGGCCCGATCGGTCCAGTGGCGCAGTGTGTACTCGGTCATGGGTCCTCCTTGGGCGGCTTGGTCGAGGCCGCCGCTTTGCGGTCGTAGTAGCGCACCCTGGCACGCCACTTGGCGAGCAGTCGTGCTGTGCGCAGGGCCTGGGCTTCGAGCCGAGCGACGTGGCGCCTGGCTCGGGCCTCGCGCTGCACAGCAGCCGTGGCCTGCTGGTGGGTGGGCTTGGGCGGGGGCGGGCACCACGCCACGGCGTAGCCCTCGGCCCAGGGCACGGGCAGCGACCAGTGGGGCACCATGTCGCGGTGCTTCCACCCGCGGGTGTGCATCAGCTCGTGCTCGATCACCTGCGCCAACTGGACCACGCTCAGCGACTCGTCCACGCGGGGCAAGTAGAGCTGCACGTTGATGGCCTCGTGCACGACTACCGCCCCGTCATGCCATGGAGTTTGCCGCCCCACGGCGGCCTCCCCATGTGAGCATCCGGGAGTGCGACGCGTGCGGTACTCGATGGTGAAGTGCTTGGGTCCGGTCACGCCCACATGGTTCATGCCGGCGGTGATGAGCGTGCGCAGGCTTCGTGTGCTCCACCGCGTGTGGTTGGTAATGCGCAAGCGCCGCTTCTTTATCATGCGGTCAACATCTCGCCGCATCCATCGCACACACAACCAGGCGGGATTTCGGCGGGGTCCAAGAGAACGAAATCTTCGGCGGTCGGTTGATCAAGCTCCGGGACGGGCGGGCTCGTGATCGTTTCCAAGTGGCAAGCCTCGCACGCGTAACCCCAACCGCCGCCGATCGGGAACGCCCACGCTTTCATGGCTCCCCCCCCGCTAAGCCGCGCTTGGCTGTCGGCCAGGCCGCTGCACCTGGCACCATGATGTAGTCCTCGAAGGTGTGCGAGCGTGGCGGCGAACCGCCAAACGTCACGATGGCCGCATCGCAGTCCACGATCAGCTCGGGGTGGTTGCTGTCCATCGGCTGGCTGTCGATGCCGAAGCCCGTTTCCTCGCCGTGGGCGCCCTCGGTCATGGCGTCAAAGATGATGCGCGCCAGGTAGGGCGCATCGGTCCAGCGCTGGCGGCGGGCCAGCGCCTGGCGCAGTTTTTCGGGCAGCTCGGTGCCCTCCCAGTGCGTGTACAGGAACACGCTGGTACGCTTGTTTTTGATTTGCACGTTCGCTCGGTCGCCCATGGTGTTATGCACCCCTCACTGCCGGGTTGATGCGCTCGTCCTCGACCATGGCCAGCAGCATGTCGATCAGCGGCTGGCGGTTTTCGGGGCGGTGCAGCCACGAGGCCGCGCGGGTCTCGGGGTCGGTCCACGTGCGCTCGATCGTCATTGCCCACCCACCGCCGGTGCTGGTGGTTACGCCGCCAGGCATGCGACCGGCGGCCGTGGTGCGGTTTTGCAGGTACACGGCCAGGGGCCGTGTGGCGGGGTTTTGCCACTGCACCGTGGCCCGGATGAACAGGCCCGGGTTGCCATGCTCGTGCTTGAAGTCGATGATGACGTAATCGGGGAACATGGGGGTCACGCGGCCTCCCGCAGCTGCTCGGGCAGCAGCTCGTGTTCGAGCGTGTACATGAGGTACGCGGCGGCGGCGGCTTCTAGGTCGCCAACGGCTTCGAGCGCCGCGGCGGCCTGGCGCCACTGCGTGGTGGGCAGGATGCCCTCGGCCTGGCGGTTGGCGGCACGGTGCGCGCGGTGCATGGCGGTCATGGGGTTGCTCATGGCGACTAGCCGTCCTCGCCGTCGATCGCTTCGAGGTCGGCAACGAGTGCGGTGATGGTGTTGCCCATGCCGGCCCCGGTCACGCGCTCCTGTTGGCGCAGCACCGCGCACACCAGGCGGGCCAGGTGCTCGCGCCGGAAGCCCGCGTCGCCCCAGTTGTCGAACAACAGCTCGGCCTCGCGCATGGCCTCGCGCAGGTCGCGGGCCGCTGGAGTGCTGGTTGCTTGCCGAATCTTGCTTGCCATCGTTGCTTGCTCCTGTTGCCGGGCGCGACCCCCATGGCCGCGCACACCCCATACACATCGCAAAAGCGGGGCCAACGCTAAGTGATGCACTGGCCGTGCCCCAGCCGAGGCCCCCGGGCAACTTGCGCGGGCGGGTTGCCCGGGGCGCCCGGTGTGGGGCAAAGCACCCCTTTTATTCTGGGAACAGGCCGGTGCGCACGATCGGGCCATTGTCGCGCAGGCTGTCGCAGGCGAAGTCGTGGTCATCGGTGGCCGGGCGGTTGGCCAGCACCTCAGCCACGCGGGCCCGCAGGGCCCCCTCGTCCAGCTGGGCCACCACGGAGCGCGCGGCCACCACCTCGGCCCGGGTGCGCTCCACCTGGCGCAGAGCCCGGTCGTGCTGAGCCAGGGCCTGCCCCAGGCGATAGGTCGCCACCTGCAGCGCGCGCAGCGCTTCGAGCATTTTGTCGTTAGGGGTCGTCATGGCGTGTTACCAGCCTTTTTGTATGTAAGCGTGTGTCAGGTGGCCCAGCCAGCAACAGCCAGCGAGCCACAGCGATGTGAACACCAGGGCAAACCAACGCATGGCTAGAAAACCTCCACGTACTCCCAGCACAGTGCGAGCACGTCGTCGTAGGGCTGCCCGGCGCGCTTGAGCGTGCGCGACACCGTGCCGATGATGGCGAACACATTGCCGTCGGTGCCCACCAGCTTGCAGTTTGGCTTGGTCATGTTACTTGGCCTCCGCCTGGGAGAAGTAATTGCGGCTGTGAGCCTGCCGCTCGGCGTGCGTCGGGCACTGCCCGCAGGGGCACGCATAGTCGCGGTGATCACAGGTGCCACAGTTTGGGCAGTCGGTGTACTCGGGCTGCGACGTGGCACACTTCGAGCACACCACCGGGGTTTCAGTCTGGAGATAAACCCGCTCCACCAGTCGGTTGCACATGCTGCACGGCGTGAGCCACATCGCCCTTGCTCCTCGTTGCGGCGCGACCCCCATGGCCGCGCACACCCACACCACATTGCAAAGCCTGGGCCAATGCGTGGCCCCGCGCCAGGGCGTCACTTACGGGCCCACGGGGAGCCCACTGCGGGCAAAGCGCCCGCGCGGGGCTGGCAACACGCCCGCCCCCGGTTGGGTGGGTTGACCCGCTTAGCGGGGGAGGACGTAGCGGCCGGTCTTTTTGCCCACCTCGTGCGGGTGCAGCTTGCCGTGGGCCGCCAGGTAGGCGCACGTGCGGCCGACTGCCATGTGCACCCGTGACTTGCGCGTGCCGCGCAGCCCTGGGAACATGGCGCTCGACACGTAGCCCACGTGCATCACGCGGCCCGGGTGGCGCTTGAAAAAGCGGATCACTTCGGCGTTCAGCCCGTTGCGCCCCGGCTTGCCGATGCGATCGAGCAGCAGCGCAGGGTCCTGCGTGTAGCGGCCCAGGCCCACACCGTTGCCGGCGGCCTCGTGTGCTGTGGCTCGGGCCACGACGGGCGACACTGCGCGCCGCGGTGCACGAGCCACACGGGCCACCAGGTTGGGGTCATCGTCGCTCAGCTCGATCGCACCCAGCTGCTGCAAGGCCTTTTCGAGCTGGGCCACCTCGGCGCGCTTCTCCTTCAGTTGTTGTTGTAGCTGCTGGTACAGGGGCAGCAGCAGTTCATTCACGGCATTCATGGGGTTGCTCTCCCGGGTTTGGGTTTGGGGTCGTTTCGGTAGGGGTCAGGCCGCAACTGGCTGCTCGCACCAAGCAGGGAGGCACGCGGTGGGCGGAGCTGCCACAACCCCAGCCGCCAGGCTTGGGCTGCGCGCAACACCCACCGCCCACCGCCGAGCCACGCACCACGGCAATCCGCCCCACCGGACTGACCCCCGTCAGGACCACGGGTGGGCTGCACGCGTTGCACCGGCTCACCTCCACGGCTGCATAACATCAAGCAGGCTGGCGAGCGCCGGTGTATCCCTGGGCGTCATCCCCAGGGTCCGGCATCTGGCAGCCGGAGCCACCGGCGCTCGCATCCCACCGCGCCCGCGGTCAGTCGATCTCTCGTGAGGGCTTGAAGAGCCCGACCAACGAGAATTGCGGGATGCTCGCCCGAATCCTTGCGATCCGCTCCTGCATCGACTCCCGCTTCCCGGCGAACCAGTTGGTGCCAGTTGCGCCCCCATTTCCCATGTCCTCGCACCACGTGCTTTCGCTGGCGCTTGCCCCCTGATCGCAGTTTTCGAGCACCCACCCTGCATGGCACATATCCCAGGCGCTTGCCGTGCTCACGCAGAACGCAAGACCGACGAGTGCCAAGATGGTCGCTTTCATCGTTTTCTCCTGACTGCTATCGACATCGTTCCTTCCGCATTCACCACGCGGACGGAATCGGGAACCTCTCGCCCCACCCTTCCCACCACAGCATACGACCGCTCACCCGCGGCGGGCTCGGGGATCTCGCCGAACCACGCCGTGTCCACGCCCGCCGCATGCGGCCACAGAATGCGATCGGGGCGCAAGTCGGTCGTCAGCAGGTCAACGATCACCACAGCCTGCTGGTACCCGGCGTGGCCACCAGCGGCGGGCACCACCAGCTCGCGCGCAATTTTCTGCGAGCGTTCGAGCGGCATGATTGGCTTTCCGCGGTCGTACACGTACACCGATGCGTGCCGCTTGGGCGTCGCGCTCCTGGCGGTCAGGACTAAAATCGCGCACAGGCCACCGGCGATGATGAGCGCGAGTGCAAACCGCATCCAATCGCGTCGGCGCACGCGCTCACGCTCAAGCTGCGCCCAGGCGGGCTGGTCGGCCTTGCGCACCGCCTGGCAGTACGGACACTTGGCCGCTGCATAGTCGCAATCGTCAATCAGCCTCATGGGGTAACCACCTGTTCTTTTGGCTTGAGCAGCGCCGCGTGCGCACACGCGCGCCCGACGATCAGCAGGATGGGCCCGGCACGGTACTGCCCATCGTGCACAAAGTTGACGATCTGCCCGCAGCCACAGTCGCTGCAGCAGCGGGCACACATGATGTTGACCACCTCCACCCACCGGTGCCCACGGCGCCGGCACCAGAAGCCCTGCAGCCAGGCGATCATGTGGTGCCGGAGGCTGGGCCGGTTCACCGGGCCACCTATCGCCAGCACGTCGGCAGGCAGGGCTTCCACGCTGGGCACCAGCCCCAGGTCGCGCACCCGTGGCGCGGGGATCGCCTTGGCCGCCGGAAAGTGCTCCACCTCCCGCCACACGGCCAACCCCGGGATGCGCACCCGGGGCTTGGGTGGGGGCGGCGATGGGTCCTGGGCCAGGCGGGCGGCCAGGTCGGGGCACCAGCCGCGCGGTGGCACGTGGTTTAGGCGCGTGCCTTCGCGCTCTTCCGCGGTGGGGTCCACCACGGGCACCCCGTCGAGCTGCAGCCAGTGGTGGATTTCGTGCAGGCACAGGCGCTGGAGCATTTGATACACCAACCACACCAGCGTGCGCTCGTCAACCAGCTCCTCGATGGGCATCACCTGCGTGCACTGGGGCCGGGCGGTGTGGCTGCCAGGCTGGCACGCATCGGGCACGGGCTGGGCCCAGTGCACTGTGATGCTGCACATTTGGCTGGGCAGGTCCCAGTCGATCCACATACTGAACAGCCGCGGCGCGTCGGGCACGTGCTGGAAGGTCAGGTTGATGCGATCGCACAGGACACGCACCTGCTGGCTGGTCATCGGGGGCACGCAACTCGCACCCACCTCGGCCCCCTCGGTGCGGATCATGCCTCGGCCACCCGGCGCAGCAGCGCGGCATAGTCGGCCGGTGTGGGCTCGGGCTTAGCCGTCTCCCACCAGGGGCCCAATTCGTCGGGCAGCAGGTCCCCCAGCATAAAAATCAGTCGTTGGGCCGTGTCTTTGGTCGTGGCGCCGGCAGCCGCCGCGCGGCGGATCAGGCCGCCGGCGCAAAAGCGCACCGCCCTGTGATGACGCGCGTCCACAGGAATACCATCGGCCGTCCTCGCTGTTGCCCAGTCGGTGCGCGCCATCAGGTGGGGATAGTTGGTCACCACGGTGGCCAGCACCCCGGCCAGCTCGCGCGCGGCGGTGATGGGCTCGGCCGGCTTGGGGATGTCACGCGTGCGTGTCAGCATGGGGGCTCTCCCCTGGGTGGGGCGGGGGGGGCATGGGCGCCCCCCGCTCGCTGTTTGTTACGACACCGGTCAATGCCCTTGACGATCGAGTGAGCCATGGGGGTCCTCCGGTTGTTGGGGGGGTTGTGCGCGGCGGGCGAAAAGCCTGGGCAACCCGTGGGCTGCCGCTGTCGGGGCCTGCGTTACCGGCCACCGGGGGCGACGCCCGCCGCACACGACCAACCCACACTGCAAAAGCCGGCCCGGGCCTAAGTCGTTGCCCTGCACTGGCTGGGCCCGCCTGGTTGGGCGCTTTGCCCGTGCATGGCGGGCAAATGGCCCCGGCCACCGGCACCCCACCATTGTGCCGCAACGGCGCCGGCAAAGGGCAAAAAATTGCAGCCATAAGTCGCTGCCACTGGCCTGGTTAGAAAAAACATTTTGCGCTCACATGCCGCTTTTGGCATAATTGGCCGTGCCTGGCAGCCGCCCATGGGTGGCAGCCAACGAGAGGCCCGCCACCGATGGCATCACTCGGCTGCCGGGCATCCCCCCAGCCCCGAAAGGCGCGCACCCCCATGAACACCATTCAAGGCCTATTGGCGAGCCAGGCGAGCGTGGAGACTCTGAGTGGTGCGCCGGCCGTGGTGGCAGAGCGCAGCGATCGCATCGACCAGGTGGTGGCGGCGCTGGCGCGGGCGCAGGCCAGGTTTCATGCCGTGAAGCGCAACGCCGCCAACCCGTTTTACAACTCGCGCTATGCCGACCTCGCCGCGGTGATGGACGTGGTGCGCGGCCCCATTGCCGATGAAGGGCTGGCGCTGTGGCAAACCTTTGAGCATGACCCCGCGCGGCCCGACTGGATCACCACGGTGACCACGCTGGCCCACGGGCCCAGCGGGCAGTGGATTTCGAACCGCATCCCGATGCGCGCGCTGCCCAAGCGGCGCAAGCGCCGCCCGGGTGACGAGGGCGGCGAGGAGGAGTTGATCATGCCGGGCGGGGCCCTGTCGGCGCAGGACCTGGCGTCGGGTGCGCAGTACGGGCGGCGCTACGGTGCGATGGCACTACTGGGCATCGTGGCCGAGGGCGAAGACGATGACGGCAACCGGGCGAGCGGCAAGCGCACCCAGGAGAGCAAGTGGGACACCTACCTGGCGGCGCGGCCCGACGTGGCCGAGGCCCTGCGGGTGGATCATCCGACTATCGCCGACATTGCCCAGCGGGCGCCGCGCTTTGGCAAATTGACCGACGCGCAGGAGGGCCTGGTGCTTCAGCTGGCGCGCGAGCACGGCGGGCAGCGGGGCGCCGTGGTTGCGGGGGTGGCTCGTGGCCCAGCCCCGGCTGGTGCCGGCCGGGGCAGTGATGGACCACTGGGGCCCGAGCCGCCCGTATCGGCCGAAGCGTTCATGCCCGACGCATGGCAGCTCGACCCGACGCAGGAGGCCGCCCTGGTGCGCCTGCTGGACGAGTGCCAAATACGGCACCACCGGCTCACGCCGGACGCCGCGCGCCATGTGGTGCTGCCGCCCAAGCTGGCGCGCGATGCCGGTGTGCCCAGCACCTTTGCCATGGCGAGCCTGAACCGCGAGGGGTGCCGCCGGCTGTACGATGCGCTGATGCAACTGCGCGCCACCAAGCAGCAAGGGCCGGGGACCGCGGGCGGTGGGCAACCACTGCCGGCGGCGGCGAAAACCTCCCCGGGCGATGCGGTCGTGCACCCCCACCAGGATGGTGCTGCGGCAGGTCGTTCGGGATCGTCCGCCGCAAGTGCGGTCACCGGCCCTCAGTCTAAGCCTTCCCATGGATAAGCTCCACTGGGTCTGCTTGCCCTTCGCCACCCCGGAGTCCGCCGCGTGGTTCATTTCCAATCGCCTGGGGCCCGAGCGCCAGCGCGAAGCGCGCATGTTTACCAGCGGCGAAACCCTGCCCACCCAAGTCCCCCCCGCCAAGCTCATCACCTGGACCAAGGATGGTGCTTGCATGACCAGCGCCGAGCGTGAAGATGAGCCACAGGAGAGCGGCCCCCACCCCACGGAAGGAGTGTGAGGTAATAGTGCTGAAACCTGGACGCCGGGGCAACGACCCCGACCTCAAGGCCGAGCGTGTGGTGATGAACGCCCTGCGCGGATGCAGCATGGACCAAGTGCGCATGATCGGGTTTCACATGATCATGCGCTACCCGCGGGCTTTCCAGGAGCTACGGCCCACCATCAGCCAGGAGCGCCTGGTGGGTGAGCCAGTGGAAATGGCCGTGGAAGAAAGCCCAATTTAAACCCCAAAGGAGAGCTACGAGATGAGCACCAAGGCGGGCGTGGCGACGCAGGCCCAGCTGGGCGTCCTCCGGCGATGACCCGTTGGCACCGTGGCAGCAACGAGGCCCACCTGGCCACGGTGCTGGCCGTGGTGGTGCTGGTGGCGGTGGCCGTGGGGGTGCTGTGTGTGGTGCTGGGCAGCTGGCGCCCGACCGCCACCGGTGGGAAACCGCTCGCCCAGCCAGCACCAGTGCGCCGTTTGACCGGTGGGTAGATGGTGGGTAACTTTGCTTTTGGCACTGCACCAGGGATGGCGCACCATGGGCAAAAGGTTCGGCCGGCACCCCCGCGAGGTGGCACCGGCCGTGTGGGTTGGTCCAGCCGTCAAGGAGGACCGCGTTGGAGTCTAGCACCGCCCCCCCCGCCCCGCGCAAGCGCAATGGCAAGCCCCCCGCCTTTCAGTTCTACGCCAAGGACTGGCTCACCAGTGGCAAGGTGCGCGCCATGACGCTCGCTGGCCGCGGGCTGTTCATTGACCTCCTGGCCTTTGCCTGGGACAACCACGGCCTGCCCCTGGACGAGCAGACCATCCGCCGATCGGTCGGTTGCGATGTCCGCGAGTGGCGTCGAAACTGGCAGCAAGTCGTCACCGAGTTTGAGCCCAGGGGTGACCGACTTGTGAACCGCAAACAGGAGCTGGTGCGGGCCGCCATGGATGAGCTAAGTGCAAAGCGCGCACAGGCGGCGCGCATCGCGGTGGTGAACAAGCGGCACGCAAATGGCCCAGCAAATGGCCCAGCAAGTGGGCCAGCAAACGGCCAGCCTTCATCTGCATCTTCATCTTCACCTTCAAGGGGGGGCGGTGCGGGGTCTACCTCCGAGATGGTTTTAAAGCCTAAGCGAGCGCTTCGTCATCCGGGGGCGGATGACGCGGGGTTCACGGCCTTTTGGCTGCGTTATCCCCGGAAGGTTGGCAAGGGCGCGGCTGTGCGTGCCTGGGCAAAGATTCGCCCCGGGCCAGCGCTGGTGGCCGACATACTGGCCGCGGTGGATGGCCAGCGCGAGTCGTGGCAGTGGCGGCGCGACAACGGGCAGTACGTGCCGCACCCAGCCACGTGGCTAAACGAGCGCCGCTGGGAGGACGAGCCTGAGCCCGCCACCCCACCCACCACCCGCCCCGAGGAGGACGAGTGGAAGCGCGAGAAGGCCCGGCTGCTGCGCGGCCTGGTGCCAGAGAAGGAGCCCCGCCGATGAGCCGCTGCGTGGTGTGCCCCGAGACAACGATGCGCCTGGGCCGATCGAACCTGCGCCACGTGCTGCCCGAGCACCACGTGCAAGTCTACGCCAAGGCCGAGATTACAGAAACCGAGGCCGAGGAGTCGTTCCTGCGGCGCAACTGGCAGTGGTCGTACGCGCACCGGGAGTACGGGGCCTTTCGGATCGACCTTGGCCGGCGACAGCTGCGTGGCATGCCGGCAGACGAGGCCGCCGACCGCCTCGAAGCCAACCAGGCCACCTGGCCAACGCACGATTTCACTGCCGAAGTCGAGCACCTGCGCCGGGTGGCAGCGGGCATGCGGGTGTGCCCGGCCTGTGGCCAAAGCCTGAAGCCACCACCGCCGTGCGATTGTGGCTGCCTGAAGCCAGTGCGCCCCGTGGTGGGCTTTGCCACGCCGGGACAGGCGCTGGCACCAACCCCAGCCCAAAAGCCCGCCCAGGAGCCCCTGGCGAACGCACAGGCCGAGGAGGAGGACGACTATGCCAACCCGTTTTGAGGCCCCCGGGCGCGATCGGTGCCGGCTGCATGCGGTGTGCCACCCGCATGCCAGCGTGCAGGTGGTGTGGGAGCCCGAGGGCCCGGGCACCCTGCGCATCGAGTGCGCCTGCTGCAGCCGGCTGGTGCTGCAGGTGGGGCCACTGCCGCCGAGCACGATCGGCGAGCTGGTGCGGGCCGAGCCATGACGGCGCCCAGCCAGCCACCCGAAAAGGAGGCCACGGCCGCCTTGCTCTGCCGCCGCGTGGGGTGTCAGGACCCGGTGCGCTACCGCGGGTTTTGCAGCCCCCTCTGCTACGCCGTGACCGAGGCCCTGTACGCCGGCCGGGCCGCCGGGCTGGCGGCTGCGCTCGGCATTGCCCGGGCTGTGGTGGACGAAACCGAGCGCTCGGTCGGCGGGGCGACGCCCATGGCCGTGCTGCTCGTGAGCGACGCCGTGCACCGCATCGTGCACCAGCTGCAGGCCCTGCGCCTGCAGTGGGACGAGGAGGCCCCGCGATGAACGCCACGGGCTTCCGGGTGGCGGTGGCTGGTGGCCGAGCCTACCAGGTGACCGCGCAGGACGAGCACGCGCTCGACACGGTGCGGGCGCTGCTCAACGCCGCTGGCGGGTGGGCCGTGTTGTTGCACGGCGGGGCCACGGGAGCCGACACGGGTGCCGCCACCTGGGCCGCGGCGCGAGGTATCCCCTGTGTGTCGTTTCACGTCGAGGACGCCCTGTGGCGTGCCGCGGGCCCGGCGGCTGGGCCCATACGCAACCGCATGATGCTGCGCAACGCCGACATGCTGGTGACCTTTCCTGGGGGCGGTGGCACGGCCAGCGCGGTGAAGGAGGCCAGGCGGCGCCGGCTGTTCATCGTGCACCTGCCCATGGAACTTAGCTGCACCAAGCTGGAGGACACCGCGCTGGAGGAGCTGGCGCCTGACGAGATCGCCGCAGCCGAGGCCGCGCAGAAGGGGGAGGAGTAATGGCCGCGCCGCTCTACAAGGTGCTTAAAGACGGCAAGTCGTGCAACGGCGGCACCATGCAATGGTCGTTGCCAGAGAACGGCACGCCCGGCGAGTGGCTACGCGTCGAGGGCGACTTGAAGATGTGCGAGCGTGGGATTCATCTCACGCGCGAGCCGTTCCGCTGGTGGGTATGGGGCGCTGATCTCTACGAGGCCGATGCGCCCGCGATCGTTGAAACGCGCGATGACAAGGTGCTAGTGCGGGAGGCGCGGTTGCTGCGGCTACTGCCCAAGCCCGATTGGCTTTTGCGCACCGAGCGATTCGTGAGCGATGAGATTCCCTCAGTACCGTGGCTCAAGCCGGACGGCAATCCGCTTCCCGAATGGCGTATGCATCGGGGCAAAACTTGGGACGCAGCCGGGGACGCAGCCAGGGACGCAGCCAGGGACGCAGCCGGGGACGCAGCCAGGGACGCAGCCAGGGACGCAGCCGGGGACGCAGCCAGGGACGCAGCCGGGGTCGCAGCCGTGGACGCAGCCGGGGTCGCAGCCGGGGCCGCAGCCGGGGCCGCAGCCAGGGACGCAGCCAGGGACGCAGCCAGGGACGCAGCCGGGGCCGCAGCCGGGGTCGCAGCCGTGGACGCAGCCTGGGACGCAGCCGGGGACGCAGCCGTGGCTGCCACCGCTGGCAGCCCCGGGGCCCG